>QFCE01002141.1_pt1 | contig 238070 bp, 228 predicted proteins | sample 5346091 | NCBI WGS metagenome assembly QFCE01 (sample SAMN09062252, study PRJNA434731) | Human gut metagenome, whole genome shotgun sequencing project. | isolation source: stool timepoint A chromium assembly | host: Homo sapiens | collected 2015
ATTAAATATTAACTTGCTTGTGAATGAGTTCGGTATTGTACCGGACTCATTCCTTTTAGCTTTAAAGAAATTCTTTCATTGTTGTAATAATCAATATATCTTTTTAATTCATCTATGAAAGCTTTGACACTTTCAAATTTTTCACCATAAAACATTTCAACTTTTAATCTTCCGAAGAAGTTTTCCATTGCACCGTTGTCCATACAGTTTCCTTTTCTAGACATACTTTGTACAATATTGTGTTCTGATAGTAAACGTTGATATTCCGAATGTTGGTATTGCCAACCTTGGTCAGAATGGAATAATGGTTTCGCATTAGCGGGCAGCTTTTTGAATAAACCATCAAGCATTTCTCTAATTTGCTGCAAATTTGGACTTAATGAAATTGAGTATGACACAATTTCTCGATTATACAAATCCATTACAGGTGACAAATATACTTTATCATTACACACTTTAAATTCAGTTACATCAGTTGCTAGTTTTTCAAAAGGTTTTGTAGCTGCAAATTCTCTGTTAAGTAAGTTGTCGGCTATTTTGCCGATTTCTCCTTTGTATGAACGATATTTACTGTTTTTGCGTTGTTTTCCTTTGAGATTAAGTTCTTTCATCAGTTTCAACACAGTTTTATGGTTAATTGTATATCCTTTTTGTCTTAATACAATTAAGATTCTGCGGTAGCCGTATCTGCCTTTATTAGCTAAAAATATATATAGTATTTCTTGTTTTTCTTTCTTGTATTTATCTTTGATTGGATGTTGTATATAGTAATAAAAAGTACTACGGGCTAAACCTGATAATTGCAGCAAGTCTTTTAACGGATATTTTTGCCTTAATTCATTGACTATTGCTGCTTTTTCTCTTCTTTTAACATTCTTTTCCGAACTAAGGCACTGAGTTTTTTTAAGTATTCATTCTCCATTCTTAATCGCTGATTTTCGGCAATTAAATCTTCTTCAATTTTCTTATCAAGTTTGGGTGGACGACCTTTTGCTATTCCATCTACTTTACTGGCTCTACCTCGTCTTTCTTTCATCAGACCTTCGGCTCCTTCTTCCAAGAATATGCGTTCCCATTTCGATATTACATTATGTTTAACATCGTATTTTCTCTCTGTTTCCATTATACCAAAATGGTTTTCTCGCATATCCATTATAACAGATAGTTTGAATTCTGGCGAGTGTTTTCTATATTTTTGCCCTTTCTTTGCCATAAAAATATGCACCTCCAAAAGTGTCTAACTTTTGGGGTGCATATCATTTTTGTCATCAGCCTTTATTTTATATCTCTGCAAATTCAAATACAACAGTTGAAAAATCTTTCATTTCATAATTTGCTCTTATACCGTGATACATCAGAAAATCACCGCTGTAAACTTTACCTGTAAATGTATTTCTGTATTGCTTATTCGTATCAAGTCCCTGTAATTTAACTTTTTCACTCTTTGTTTGTGCAACCGCAAGCACTTTGCAAGCCATAACAAATATATGCTTTTTATCCTTTGAAACCACTTCCCAACTGCAATAATTCGTTTCATACGGATTTATCAATCTGTACAAGTCACCGTTACACATAAGGTCTTGTATTCTCTTTTCAAATTTAATCTGTGCTTTGATTTCTTCAAATTCTTCATCAGACATCTTTGTAACGTCAAGCTCATATCCGAATGTTCCGCAATATGCAACATCTGCCCTTGTTCTTAAAGACGTATCACGTCCGCATTGATGATTTGGCGACGCGGTTACATGAGAAGATATGCTGTAAACAGGATAACACATTGAAGTCGAATACTGCATTTTAAGTCTTGCTATTGCGTCCGAATTGTCACTCGTCCATATTTGTGGCATATATGCAAGCACTCCTGCGTCAAATCTTCCGCCGCCGGAACTGCAACCCTCAAATAAAATATTAGGGAATTTTTCGGTTATTGCGGACATTATTTTATAGTAACCAAGCGTGTATTCGTGGTTATATCCCAATCTCGGCATATCTGTAAGCTGTCTGTTCATATCCCACTTCACATACTCAATATTTGCATTTGCAAGTATATTGCTCACCGCATTTATAACATATTCACAAACCTCATCTCTGCTTAAATCAAGCACCATTTGATTTCTTGACTGAACTCCTTCTCTTTTGTCAATATGAATTGCCCAATCGGGATATTCTCTGTACAAATCCGAATCGGGGCTTATCATTTCAGGCTCAAACCACAAACCGAATTTCATACCGATTTTATTTATTTTTTCCGCCAATCCGTCTATACCCGACGGTAATTTATCATAATTAACTTTCCAATCGCCCAGACTGCACGTATCGTTGTTCCTCTTTCCGAACCACCCGTCATCAAGCACGAATAGCTCAATACCCGCCTTATGAGCCTTTTCAGCCATTTGAAGTAACTTTTCTTCGGTAAAATCAAAGTATGTACCCTCCCAATTATTTATAAGGATAGGACGTTTTTTGTTTACCCATTTACTTCTCATCAAATTATTTCTGAAAACGTCGTGATACTCTCTTGTCATAGCACCGATACCGCTGTCGGAATAACAAATTATCGACTGCGGTGTACAAAAGCTTTCGTTCGGTTTTAAAATCCATTCAAACTGATGCGGATTAATTCCCTGTTGTACTCTTAAATTGCCGAATTGGTCTATTTTTGCGACTGTGGAATGATTACCGCTGTATACAAGTGAAAATCCGTAAACTTCGCCATGTGTTTCGTCCGTGCCGACCGAAGTAATCATTGAAAACGGATTTAACTGATGTCCGCTTCCGCCTCTTGCATTTTCGACTTCAGCTTTCATTCCCATTTCAAGCTTTGTTCTGTGCATTGCTCTCTCTCGTCCCCACGAACCTGCAAAATGTATCATTTCATAGTTGTCCATAGGTAAATCAACACTTGCCGAATACGCACTCAAAAGCTTAATATCGCTGTCTGATTTATTTATAATTACAGTATGTCTGGCGATTATATTGTACTCGTCAAATACCGTATAATACAAATGCACTTCCAAGTCGATAATTTCATCATATAATACAACTTCAAGCGTATCAGCTTTTTTATTCTTATTGAAAAGACAAGGCATACCGTCGGTTTGAACCGCACATTCGTTATGAATTATATAGTCTTTTACTGCCAGTCTTGATTTATTCCTACCGATATTTATCCCGTACAATACGGCGAAGAACAATGCAATAGAAATCATTCGTTCGGACCATGTGTACGAAGTAACTATCTGTTGCATTATGTTTACAGCGGTAAAGGTATTTTTCAAACAGAAAATAACACATATCATCTTCATAAAGGGCAGATGTTCCTTATATCGCCAAATCAGCTTACATATTATAAAGCCGATGACAGTGACCCTTGGTTGTATCGATGGATTGAATTTAACGGAAGTATGTCGCAGTCAATTTTAAAGTCTGTCAGTCTTAATGAAAGCACACCGATTTATACCGATGATGAAAATAATTCGATCGGCAATGCACTCTGTAATATTATTTCGTCCGGAGAAATGTGTTTTGAATTGCTCATGCAAAAATTTTGGAATTTCATTTACTGCCTTACAGACGGCGAACAAATTAATACCGTCAGCAATGCCGAAGAATATATTCAAAAAGCAGAAACATTTATAAAAACAAATGTTCATAAAAAAATATCCGTTTCGGATGTCGCAAAATATATCGGAATTGACAGAAGTTATCTGACAAGACTTTTTAATGAATATAAAAAAACAAGTCCGCAAAACTATATTATTTCACTTAAAATGAATACCGCGGCATTGTATTTAAAAAACACAAACGCGTCCGTGACCGAAACTGCCCAAAGCGTGGGCTACTATGATACTCATATCTTTAACAAAACTTTCAAAAAACAATTCGGTGTTCCCCCTACCACCTGGCGTCAAAAACAAATTTGGGAACAATCTATTATTGGGAAATAAAAAAATCGGAATGGAGCGTAGTCCGTTTTGAACCATTTGTGCCACAGGCACTTTCTCGCAAAAAGGTGGCAGCGACTGTGAGCCATCGTGAGTGCGTTTACAAGCGAACAGGTGAACCGAGCGGGCGTTTTTGCGACTAAGGAGGAATGACGCAGTGTTATGACTGATTTTTCTGCATAGAAAAATCGGAATGGAGCGTAGTCCATTCCGACGTGGCTCGGCGTGACGATTTTACTGTCGTCCATCACCTCGCCTATAATCTTTCAATATTCAAGAAAAAAATTTATAAATCTTTTTCTGTATATATTTTAACATATCCCTAAAGATTTGTCAATGCTTTTTGCAAATTTATTCGACACAATCAGAAATTATGACCATTCCATCCCCAATCAGTAATTGGATGATAGGTTACATAAACTGCATTACCGGGAATACCAAGTTCCCTTTCGTATATCTCACAAATCTGCGCTGTCATCTTATCATAGTCTGATGCCGATGCGTTGCCAAACAAGCTGACAGAAACATATGCGCCTTTATCAAGTTTATTGCCCGCCAGCCATAAGTCATAGTTATCTTCAATTCCAACCATTAAATAAGTTTCGGTTTTATGAAGCGTTGTAATAGTTTTTCCAAGCTCAGACTTAATTTTTTCTTTCTGTTTCTTTGTTACCGATACTGTAAGTTTTGAATCAATAACTGGCATTGATTATTCTCCCTTCTTTCTTAGTATAATGCTGACTGATTTATCAAAATCTATCTCATGCGGCTCTTTCTCAGTATCTCTGTGACCTATCGCAACAGCGATTGCAAACTCGTAATTATCCGGAAATTGCAATGCTTTTGCGAAATAATCATTTTTCTCTCCTCGCATAGCATCATCAATAATACCGATTATTAAGCTTCCAAGTCCCATTGACTGTGCTGCGAGTGCAATGTTCTGGGCTGCTATTCCTGCATCAAGCTTACTCCACTTAAAATCCTTATCAGCGCTTAATATCAATACAGTCGGTGCGTTGTAATAAAAATTATTCGGGAAACCATCAATCGTTTGCTTTACGGTATTATCCATCGATTTTCCTATATATTTGAGCTTGCATTCCTTATCTATCTCTAAAAGTACAGGGTTATCTCCGCTAACGACTGAAAAATGCACTTCCTGCATATTCCTTGCGGTTGGAGCCTGTAATCCCGCCGTTATCAAAGTCTTAATCTCAGTGTCTGTCAGTTTTTTAGCTGTATATGCTCTTATAGAACTTCTTTGCGCAATCGCTTTTAATACTTCATTCATTGATTATTCCCCTTCCGTATTATATACTTCATTAAAAAATCCAGAATCGGACGGTGTTATTCCTGCCGCGTCAAGATGGGATGTATCTCCAAGCTTTTTGCATTTGAATGCCACCTTCCCTTTTTCTCTTTCCTAAGTTGCTACAACCGTTACTGATGTCGGAGCCACAAAGAAATTCTGCCATATTGCAGGCGCGGATATTCCAAACAGGTGCGATAAAATTACAAATTGTACTCCTAAATGGCAGAAGAACACTATTGTCTTATCATTTCCCTGCTCTGTGGTGTAAATCCCTTTATCTCTCGTATATCCGTATTCAGCTAAAATCTCGTCAATTCCGTTGCACACTCGCGCATATGCTTCAGAAACATTACCCGTCTTCATAATATCGCTTTTATGCCAACTATCTTTGTCATATAGTTCCGGCTGTTCCGTCCAATATGAAGGCATTAAGTCCCACGGTATTCTCTCTACGCCCGTTTGAGGGTCAATAATTTTTACAAAAAATTCACGCAGCCAATCCTTAGTTTCGGCTGTTCGGTTCATCAGCTTCAACGATAAGCTTACCGTATCCTGCGCTCTGCCTAACGGTGAACAATAAATTTTATCTATATCCCATTTTGCCACACGCTTTGACAGTGCTTCGGCTTCTTTCCAGCCCCGTTCTGTCAATGTATCATTTACATAGTCAGGATCGCCGTGCCGTATAAATATCAGTTTCAATGTATCCTACCCCTCTAATTCAATCTTTTCTATGGAATATCCATTATCATTTACATTCATGATTGCCATTGTAAGCGGAAGACTAAAGCGTTTTCTTCCGCAGCCTCCGGGATTTAGCCAAAGCTGTCCGTTTATGTTTTCCTCGTAATATTTGTGTGAATGCCCAAAAATTATTATATCCGCTTTTACATCCTGCGGTATATCTTTTCTGTTATGTGTAAGGAAGAATTTTAATCCGCACAATTCAAAATTAAGACTTACAGGCAAGTTTTCTGCCCATTCCTTATCGTTATTGCCTCGCACAACAAACAACGGTGCGTTATGTTTCATTGCAGATTTTATTTCATCTAATATATCCTGAGAATTAATATCTCCGCCATGTATTACCGCATCGCTTCCTTTGATTATTTCTATAACCTCCGGACGCAGCACGTTATGCGTGTCTGATAAAACTGCTATTTTCATTATATATTCATTCCTGAGATTCCACCATTATTCATCCCTTGCTTCAGTTCCATTGATAAGTCCTGAATACACTTTATTCCGTTTGATACCCATTTCACGGCTCCGTCCAACTTTTTGCCCTTGAATCCGCTTTCCTTCATAATCTGATACAGTTCTTCCTCTGTTACAGATAAATCAATTAGGCCTATTGCTTCCGGCTCTGCTGATAATATATCAGTAATGTGGTCATAGTATGAGCCTTCTGTTCCGAATGTTGTACAATATTCCGCAGGATTTTGACAAGTTCTCTCAATCGTTTCCTCTGTATCCTGATAGAATAGACTTCTGCCATTGTCATACAGCGGATAGAATGATTCCTGTCTTGTTTTCGAATTTATCTTTATCGCAAAATTACTCAAATGCCTGTCATTCTGCAATGTAAGAAAGTCAAGGAATATCATCTTGTAAAAGTCATTTTTGAATGCAGGGCGCTTGTTCAACAGATTCGTAAGTTCATTGGCACTGCGTTTTTCGTCTGTTTCAAATAATCTTCTGAAATGGATTATTTGTTCTGCTGCAAAGTCATATTCAAATTCTGAAAATACCGTGTTTTCATCTGTCTGAACAGCTTTGCAGCACGGAACACCAAGCCTTTTTGCCAATTTATATACAGCGACCTCGCTTTCCACGTCTGTGGATAGCGGATGCAGTCTGTTCTTGTAAATACCGTATTTATTGTTATATACGCCATATCTCTTTACATTACAGCCATCCGGTGTGTTTATACTGTCGCCTACCATATCGATTTTCTTTATAAACACACTTTCAAACACATCTGTAACCGCATCAGCAAACGAATCATAAGCATTATCGGACACCCATAGCAAATCTCTTGCGTTAATCGCTTTCGTTATTTCTGCTATTCTAAATGTATTGTAGGTATTTAAACCGTATTGAAATAATATATATTCAATATCTCGTCTTTGGCTGCTGACAATTCTATCGTCAAGAAACGCTTTAAACTGTTCCCGTGACCAATGGGTAATCAAGCTATCGGGATTTGTAAACAATGCGCCTTGTTCTGTTAAAAAGTCAACGCTATAATCAGAATTGATTTCTGCTATGACATCATTTTTCCATTTCAAGTATTTCACTTTGCCCACCTCGCAGTCGGTCTTGGCATTTACATCCATTATGTTCCTTAGTATATCACACTTTCATGCAAATTACAACCCGCGCTCCCCCGTTATTCCCTAAGATACCTCACAATTATCCGCTTAAAGAATTCCAATACAATCACTCTGTGCATATGTTCATTGAAATCAGGATAAATCTTCGGCTTTTGCGCTTTATATTGCAGTACGCTATAAAAGTATTCCCCAAACAGCTCTCTTGTTGGCTCTCCCCTGTTTTTTACTTCGGGAATATACCTGTTGATTTCATATCTTATATCATCCGGTTCAAGTTTTTGCGCTATTACATCATAGAGCATCTGCCCTATGTTTTCAGCTATGTACTTTGTTTTATCCTTGTTTGTATCTATTCTCGGAAGAAGTATATTTATATGACTGCCTGTAAATTGAATTTCAGCTTCTCGGTTATGGCTCTCTGCATCTGCTTCCGCTATATTAACCGTATGTTCGGCTTCTATACAACTCATCAGCCCGCATTTCTCCTCACATTCGTACAAAACCGTCTCAAATTCGGCTTTTGTTATCTGCTCTGTCATATCCTCATTAGCCTCTGCGAAGCCTTTGCAATTGTCCACAAACTCCTCCAAAGCCTCTATCACTTCATCTCCGGTATCGCATATAGACAGATATGAGGATAACAGCGTCAAATAATCGTTTCCTTCCGCATTTTCTACGGATTTTTTGAGCCTGATGCACTGCTCATCATTATTACCTAAAGCCATTTCACGGCAGAATTCTCTGATTAAATCCAACAGTTTCAGCAGTGATGTTTCTTTTATAATCTTGTCTACCAGCATGTTTACCTCCTTTCAACACAAAAAACGATTATCTGTATAGCTGCCTATCAGATAATCGCCTAATTGTTTTTGTTATATTAACTTTTATTTATTATCACATAATTGTTCCTTATTTCCAACCCGGCAATACATTGCGACTGTGAATTTCTTTTGTTTCTTTGCTTTTTTTCTTTTACTCATCGGTCTTTCCTCCTGTTATATAATCAGCTCTCCGGCTGTTTATTTACCTGTTATGTACTGATATTCATGTTTTGGAATGCTTCTCGCTGATTTCACCTTATGTCTGTCTTCCTCGCCGAGAAATCCGAGTTCTATCGCCTGTGTCACTATATCATTGGAGTCATTCAGGAACCCGCTATATTTAAAGCAGATGACATCATCGCAGTCCCTGCCGTATGTAACTAATATCTCATAGTATCCCATATCCTTTTTCAGGCGGCTTTTGTGAGTTCCTTTTCATACGATATTCCGCCTATAAGCCATATGATGATTTTGTCTTGGGATATTACGTCTATCCGCTCTACCACAGCCCTTACCGTTTCATCATCAAACTCTGTCATCTGTTCACTCATATGGTCTATCGCCTCAAATATCTGTTTCAGCCTTGCCTGCTCCGCTCCTTTCATCTGAATTTCCATTGTATGCTTCTTATTTTCCTCTCTCAATACCTTTGATTCCTGCATAATTTCCGCACATATCTCGTCAAGCTCGTCCGTTGTAATCTCGCCTGCCGAGTTCTTATATAACGCATCACGCATTCTTTCATTAAGCTTGTCTATCTTATTATTATTTTCCTCTATACTGAAAGGCTCATTTGTCTTGTAGAGTAATGCTGCAATATTGCATTTCACTATATCTCTTATTGAATTCTTACTTGCATATACTGCGTTTATCGCTTCAATTACCACGCTTTTAATCACATCGTCATCTATGCTAGGAGAGGTGTGGCAGTATTTCTTTCCGTATTCGAGTCTGCTGACGCATCTCCATACATATTTTTTATTCTTTCGTCTGTCTATCCATATAGTACGGCGGTATTTGCTTCCGCATTCTCCGCATACTACAAGGTTATTCAAAGCGGATTTACCGCTGTATTTGCTAAAGTCATTTTTCTTTTCATTTTTCCTTATACAATTCCTGCGTTTCAATTCTATCTGAACAGCGTCGTACTGCTCTCTGCTTATAATCGGAACGTGGTGATTCCTTATGTAATACTGAGGCAATTCGCCCGTATTAACCTTTTTATGCTTAGTGGTTACGTCTGATGTAAAGGTTTTCTGTGTAAGAACATCACCCGTATACTTTTCATTTGTAAGTATACGTTTTATTCCCTCTTTGCTCCATCTCGGCAATCCTGACGGTGTCAGGTGTCCGTCTTCCTCAAGTTTATCTGCAATCTGACTGAGTGTTTATCCTTCAAGGAAGCTGTCGAACATTATTTTCACCGCTACGGTCTGTTCCATATCAGCAGTGATGCTGCCATCCTGGTCCTGCTTATATCCGTATATTCCATTAAAGTTGAACCATACCCTGCCTGCCTTATAGCCGAACCGCTTGCCGAGCTTTATATTCTCGCTCATTGATTCGCTTTTTGCCTGTGCGAATATACTGTGCAGAGCAAGGAGCATTTCACTTGTCAGTGTAAGCGTGTTCAGATTTTCTTTCTCGAATATAATTCCTATGCCTTTATCTCTTAATGACCTTGCATATTCGAGCGTTACAGTTGTGTTTCGTGAGAATCGGGAAACTGATTTTGTGATGATAAGGTCAATCTTACCCTTATCGCACATCTCCATCATATGGTTAAATTCATCACGTTTCTTTGTGGATACGCCGCTTATTCCCTCATCGGCAAATACCTCCACGAGCGTCCATTCCGGCGCGGCGTTGATTTTATCCGTATAATAATCAATCTGTGTACGGTAGCTTGTTAATTGTTCCTCGCTGTCCGTGCTGACACGGCAGTATGCCGCAACTCTCATTTTCTTGAATTCCTGCTTCGGCACCATTGCGTTCTTCGTGGCAGGAATTACCTCAACCCAACTGTCCTTTTTCATATTACGATGTTCCTTTCTATATCAGTTTCCCATTCCTTAGTTCTATTTGAACCCTTCCACCATCGTATATATGTATTTTAGATATCATTTGATTTAACAGCTCCGCTGTTAATTTATCTACCCTTGAATATCCGCACAATACCTTTTGTATTTCTTCGGTTATTGCCGATGTATCGGTTTCTGTGCATCTGTCGAACTTGTATTTTGCAAGCTCGAATATTTGCTTCAGCAGTTCCCCTCTATCCACGTCCTCGTCATTCAGTTTACAGTAAAGCTCATTGCTTTTCTGCTCAATCCCTGCTCTGTCTATGACCTGAGAATTTGATTCAGGCTCGGCAAGTTTGGGATTATCAATCAGTTCATTGATTCGGCTTAGTATTATCTCGTGCAGGACGCTTTTTCTGATTGACGATGCTCCGCATTGGTCATTGGCACAATCAATTATGACATAGGCATTTGCATATCTGCCATGCTTATTTCTATGTATTCTGCTTCCGCATTTACTGCATACTGTATTTTGACGTATAAATTTATCCAGACTCGCTTTCTCCTCATCTATATCCAACTGCTTTTTAGATTTAAGCTCGTTAGCCTGTTTGAATAATTCTGCCGGTATAATCTGAGGGTAATCATCTTTTCCGCAATATCTTTCGTTTTCAATCATCCTTTTTATCATATTTTTATTCCAATCCGGCTTGCCTTCACGGTATTCAATTCCGGTCATTGTAAATCTGTCGGCAATGCTTTTGAATGATTTTCCCGATATGTATAGCTCAAAAGCTGATTTCACCAAGCGTTCCTCCTGCGGAATGACCGCAAGAGCGCCGTATGTTATCTCATACCCGAATGGTACATACCTTGTTCCCAATTTACAGCACCTCCTCAATTCTGATGTCAAGTTCCATGTTATTTATGAGCTTGAATGTAAGCGTATCGCTGTCTGCGTATATTTTCTGCACCACACGCCTGAACTGTTCCTTGTTAAATTCAGCTATGGCTCCTGTGATTTCAAATTCTTTAAGCAATTTTCTTGTATTGTCTATTACCTTGTCAAACTCATTTTTCTGCTGAAATTTCTTTTTCTGTTTCCTCAGTTTTATAATCTGCTCGTTAAGCCTGTTGATTTCCTCCATATATGAAACAGGCTCTATCAACCCCTTAGCTTTCAGCCTGTTGATTGACAGAACCTGTTCTGTTGTCTGTGCTATTTGAATATTTACATCTTTGATTAAATTCTTTTCTGCCGAACTCATCCGTATCGTCTCTATCTGTGACAACATCGGATGCAGAATATATTCCTGATTCTCCTTTAATCTGTTATACATTAGTATATATGCTTTTCTTATACAAGCATCGTCTATCGGCTTTGATGCACATTTATCTATCCCAAAGTCATGTTGCCTGCATACCCATGCATATTTACCGTTTACACGGTCTTTTTTTCTGTATATGCTTCCGCATTCTCTGCATATTATCATATGTGAGAATGAATGTTCCTGTATTGTTCTGCCCGAATAGTACAATTCCCTTCGCTTACTGAGCAGTTTCTCAGCTTTATCAAATTCTTCTCTCGATACTATCGGGACATTTGCGTTATATTTATAATACTTGTCCTTTTCTCCTCTGTTTTTCTTAGCTTTATACGGAAATCCGTCTGTATATGATTTTTGAAACAACGCGTCCCCTTTGTATCTGACGTTTGACAGAATACGACTTATCGTTTTCATAGTCCAAGCTAATTCGCCAAATTTATTAGGTACTCCTGCCTGATTTAGTTCTTCGGCTATTTTATATATACTTTTTCCCTCTATGTATGCCCTGAATATTACACGCACAACCTGTGCCTGTTCTTCATTTATTTTGAACTCATCATTCTCTATGTAATATCCATATGGAGCATGGACCTGCTTATATGTTCCGAGTTTCATTCGCGCCGCACAGCCCATTCTTAAATTATGCGCTATTGATATTGATTCTTCCTGCGCTATTGTCGCATATACGCATATTGCAGTGAAATCGCTCGGTCTGCCCGAATCAAGCTGCTGTTCCTCAAAGTATACCGTTACGCCAAGCTCCTTCAGTTCCTTTACGACTTCTACACATTCGCTTATGTTTCTTGCAAATCTGGATACCGCTTTGGTGAGTATTTTATCAATTTTACCTTTTCTGCAGTCATCAAGCATACGGTTGAACTCATCACGTTTATCTTTCCTTGTGCTTGTCAGTCCCTCGTCTGCATATATATCCACGTATTCCCATTCCGGATTTTCATTGATTAGTTTTGTATAATACTGAACTTGTCCGAAGAATGAGTATTGCTGTTCGTCTGATTTGGAACTTACTCTCGCATACGCGCATACACGAAGCTTCGGCTTTTCCTACTGTACTGCCTGATTGCCCTGTATCACGATTACGTCAGCCATATCATTCTCTCCTTTCCGTTTTTTCAAGTATACACTACCACAATTATCGTTCTATATCCAGACCAAATACCGACAAAAGATACCTGATTTATGTATTCGTTATTGGGCATTCAGTTGTCAAAGTGCAGTGAGAGGCTATATTTCCCCCTCACTTTAATATATAGAGGACTTTTTCATCACTTTTACAACTATTTTTTACCATTTTTATATATCTTTTTTTAATCTGCCTAATAACTTATGTTTTTTCTTATTCACCGCATTTTGTGAAATACCAAGTATTGATGCGGTTTCACGCTCTGATTTTGTCTGTGAATACAGTAAATCTATGAGCAGTAATTCCTCTGCTGAAAGTTTACTAAGTGCGCATTGTAATTTTTCAAGCATAATGTTATGTACCGTTTCTTCCTCGACATTTATTTGATTATCGGCAATGAAGCTTTCTCCTGACATTCCATCCACTCCTAAAGCGTCAAGAGATAATATAACCGCTTCCTGCTCCTGTTTCTTTAAATAATCATGCCTGTCCTGTTCCCTTCTGTATTTCATAATATTGTTTCTCCGAAACCTCATACAGATGTCCATTCATTTTCCAATAATATTTCTTCGACATAATGATGCCCCCCAATTCAATTTTGTTAGATTTTCAAATTGAATTGCATCACTACGGGTATCTTATATATGCCAAATGCCAATGTTCTATCCAAAAACTGATTACTTCCCAAAATACAAAGGCATTATGCTGTTTATCTGCTGTTCTCCAAGTTTTTGATATGATTTCACAGCAACACAGGCTTTCTTCCGCCTTGCATGAAAATTTGCAGTCGGGATTAAAACAATTTTGCTTGCTTTGTGTGTTTGATGTATAAAAAGAGAAAAGCGATATATTATGTGTCAATAAGTCGCATAATATATCACTTTTGGCTTGTTTTTCTGTTAAGTTGGCATTTTTCGCACAAATAGGTAAATGAGCTGAGTATGTTAAAACTCTTTTTTTAGCACACTCAGCTCATATCTGATATTTATTAAATTGTATCCGGCTCGTAGTTTAAAATTGCCAGCCATAAACATTATAAATAAATATACTTCCTCATCCATTACTCTCAAATACCATAGCTGTCTATGGATTTTACATCTGTACCTCAATAACCTCTTTGTATCTAAACCGCTACTGTGCCGCACTCAATGCCGCGCCTATAATTCCGGCATCATTGAATAGCGTAGCGGCTTCTATTTTTGTTTTCTCTCGGTATTTGTTATAATCGCCTGCATAGACATACTCCCTAAGCGGATTGAGCAGATAATCACCTTCTTTGGATATGCCGCCGCCAATCAGGATTTTACTCGGTTGAAAAATATTCAGTATAGAAATCAATCCCATTCCTACATATCGGATATACTGCTCTACTACTGCCGTAGCTGCCCTATCGCCCATTTTTGCACAATCAAAGGCGGTTCTTCCTGACACCTCACCGTTCTCTTGTACCCATTTGTGCATCATAGAACTGATGTCAGACTGCATTGCACGCTTAGTCTGACGTATCAAAGCCGTAACAGATGCGTATGCTTCCCAACAACCTTTATTTCCGCAGGAGCATTCTTCCTCTCCCTCGGCATTGATTATGATGTGTCCAAGCTCACCGCCTGCACAGTTAAAGCCTCTGTATGGCTTACCGTCTATGATAACTCCGCCACCGACACCTGTTCCGAGCGTAATCAGAACAAAGCTGTCGGCATTATCACCGTTTACCGCATATTCTCCCAATGCCGCCGCATTTGCGTCATTCTCTAAATTGATACGCTTACCGAGCCTTTTTTCAAGCATTGCCCTTAATTCAGTGTTTTTCATTTTAAGATTACATGAATAAGCAATAACTCCACTTTTATTATCAACTGTTCCCGGACAGCCGATACCGACAGCTTTAATATCGGCTATTGAACAGTTTGCACCGTCTACTATGTCAACACACAAATCCGCCATATCCTCGACTATTTCCTCAATCGGTCTTTGAGCCAAGGTTGGAACCGACGATTTATATATAATCTTTCCCGCTTCATCTACCACACCTGCAGCAATGTTTGTTCCGCCTAAATCTATTCCTATATACATTTTATTTTCACTCCTGTTATAATTTTAATATATCGCTCATCACAGAATACACGGCATTTAACACATCTTTTTAGGGAGGGTGTGTTTGTTTTTACATATGGGGTAACAAGAAAAGTCCGTATATTCTGATATCAATAATATATGATATATTGCTCATCACAGAATACACGGATATTTTAAGTAGTAATAAGAAAGAGAGAGAAGTCTTATTATTTGGTATTCACAAAAGTTACCGTATATCCTGAGATCAACAATATATTTAGTATTTTTACACTCTATTTAACATCATTGTGTAAGAAGCAAAATCATGCATATCATATTTGGGTTCAACACCGTAATACATCAGCTCGTCTCCACCGTAAACCTCACCTGTTACGGTATCCATATACTTCGCTTCTGCATCAAGACCTTTGAGTTTTATCCGTATATCGTGACTATTTGCAACAGAAAAAATTTTTGCGGAATAGAAGAATACCTCTTTTTTATCCTTTGAAACCATTTCCCATGAACAATAATTCGTTTCATACGGACTTAATATTCTATAAAAATCACCTGTACGCATAAGCGTTCTTAGTTTTTTATCTGTTTCCACCTGCTTTTTTATTTCAGCCAATTCAGTATCACTCATTTTAGTTATGTCAAGCTCATAACCAAATACACCTGCATATGCGGTATCCGCTCTCATTTTAAGTGATGTAATTCTGCCATTCTGATGATTTGGTACAGCTGTAACATGCGCTGATATTGCAGATACAGGATAACCCATTGATGTGGCATATTGAATTTTAAGACGCGCAGCCGCATCTGAATTGTCGCTTGTCCATATCTGCGGCATATATGCAAGAACCCCTGCATCAAATCTACCTCCGCCTCCGCTGCAGCCCTCAAATAAAATATTCGGAAATGCTCCTGTTATAGCGTCCATAATTTTATAAAAGCCGAGCGTATATTTATGATTATATCCCTCATACGGCATATCTGTCATAGGGCGGTTCATATCCCATTTCACATATTCAATATTTGCGCTTTTTAATACATCGCTTACCGCCGTTATTATATAATCACATACATCATCACGGCTTAAATCAAGTATAAGCTGATTGCGGCTTAATGACGATATTCTATTCGGAACCGAAATCGCCCAATCGGGATGCGCACGATATAAATCAGAATCAGGATTTACCATTTCAGGTTCAAACCACAGTCCGAATTTTAGTCCTATATCATTTATCTTCTTCGCAAGACCGTCAATTCCTGACGGAAGCTTATCATAATTTACCGTCCAATCCCCCAAACCGCTGAAATCATCATTTCTTGTTCCAAACCAACCATCATCAAGAACAAACAATTCAACGCCGGCTTCCTTTGCCCTTTTTGCAATAGACAGCAGTTTATCCTCATCAAAATCAAAATATGTAGCTTCCCAATTATTTATAAGAATCGGTCTGTCCTTATCTGCCCATTTGCTTCTGCAAAGGTTGGTTCGGTATACATCATTAAGTTCTCGTGAAAGACCTCCTATGCCGTTTTCACTGTAGCACATAACACACTGAGGAGTTACAAAACTCTCGCCTTTTTCAAGTGTCCATTTAAACATAAACGGATTTATACCCTGCTGCACGCGTATATTGCCGTATTGGTCACATTCTATCATTGACGAATGATTTCCGCTGTATATAAGTGAAAATCCATACACATTGCCTTTATCCTCGTCAGCATTATGTTCGGATACCATAATAAACGGATTTAGAGTGTGTCCGCTGCCGCCTCTTGCATTTGAAATGTCAATTTTTGCTCCCTGCTGTATTTCACTGCGGCAAAACTCGCGTTCTCTTCCCCATCCGCCTGAAAAATATATCAAATCATAATTTCCCTTAGCAATATCGAGATTGGCGCTGTATGCGCTGTCAATTTCTATTGTACTGTCTGATATATTGTGAATTCGTGTATTTCTTAAAATGACATCGTAATCATCAAAAACAGAATACGATAAAACCACTTCGACGCCCGAAATCTTATCTTCAAGCGTTATTTCAAGAGTCTGCGCCGATTTATTTTCGATAAACAGCGAGGGCATTCCCTCAATTTCAGGAATATAATTTTCTTTTATTGTATAATCTTTATATTTAAGCTGTGAAATACTGTTACCGTCAACATTTTTCACCGTATAAGCAGGATTTCTTAAATCCGTATGCCCGTATGACGGATATTCCTGCTGTGTATTTTCAAGTGTAATGTTGTTTTCATCATATGCCGCCCAATTAACATATTTAGTATTTGTTTTGTCGTAGTCTTTGTCATGAAGCTTTCTCCCATAATGAATGTGAATTAAATTTCCAAAGGAATCCACAGCCATTATGTAGCTTATATTTCTGCCCTGAAGATGAAATGTATTGTTATTTTTGATTATCATACTATTTCAGTTCCTTTCTTCACTAATGATTTTTTTAAATTCGCTATCCGCCGCTTATTACTTCTCTTTAATGTCAATATATCATTCATTATAGAATACACGGATATTTTAAGTATTTAAGTAATAAGAAAAAGAGAGAGAAGTCTTATTATCGGTATTCACATGTGTCGCCGTATATTCTGAGGTCAGCGATATATCATTGTTAATACTATTTTACAAATCCACCATCTGCGCTCACAGCTTCAACAAGCGCATTATACAAATTGCAGTCTATATTCATTGAATTTATACCATTTATAAATTCCAAAGCAGTTTGTGATTTTTTCAGCAGATTATATATTTTTTCTTTTTTATCGGTATCATACTGAGCTCTGAGTAATATATCAAATATATCTTTTTTATAATCATTATCAATAACCGTTACTCCACCATCAAAGCGAATTACCGTTTCATCATTTATATTATCAACACAAACATAAGTGTTTCCGTCTTTTGTATATGCTTCAAACGGAATTTGATTATTCTTTTCAATTACCGATATACCATCACTCGATGATATTTTCCTGAACACAATTGTATATTTTCTGTTTTTAACCGCAATATTTTCATTGCCATTAGGCTTATGAATAATAAACTTTGGCTTTTCGCTCCATTGCAACTCAAATATTGTCTTTACACATTCACCATTTTCATAATTCATTGTAACTCCGTCATCCTCATAGAGCAAAAAGCTGTTATCCGCACACGGAAACACCTGTATCGTCATATTTTTAGGATTTCCTATATCACCAACATTCTCTGACATAGGGATTATACCACCCGCCTTTACCAGCACAGGCATTGTGTATATATCTCGATAAATATTATAGCATTGTCCGCCGTTATATCTTCTACCATTAAAGAAATCGAACCATATTCCATCTGGAATATATGTATCGGCACACCCCATTTGTGTAACACCATCAGCCTTTGCTGTCACAGGCGACACTATCATCTCGCTTCCAAAGCAATATTCATTTCGATTATATGTATATGCTTCATCTGAATGATCTGTATAATAAAGCGGCGTCACAAGTGGAATACTGTCCTTGTGTGCTCTGTAATTCATTGTGTACAGGTATGGTATTAACTTATATCTTAACCGAAGAAAATCAATCATAACTGTTTCAGATATCTTATTATAATTCCATGGTTCCTTTGACGCAAAATCATTACATACACTATGAAGCCGCATTATAGGTGAAAATACTCCAAGCTGCACCCAACGCGTAACAAGCTCATCATCACGATATCCAAACATATGACCGCCTATATCATGACTCCACCAACCATAACCGATATTTGAGGCGTTTGCCGTAAAATACGGCTGAAAATCAAGCGATTCCCATGTTATAATAGTATCGCCCGAAAAACCAATCGGATAACGATGACTTCCCGCTCCCGCATATCTTGAAAAAATCATGGCACGTTTATTTTGACTGCACATATCTATGTAGTGGAAATGATTAAGCATCCATAACGGGTCTAAAGCAGGAACTTTTGTTGTATTTCCCTGTTGCCAATCCATCCACCAAAATGAAACTCCTTCCTTCTCCATAGGATTTAAGAGTAATTTGAAATAATTTTGCATAAATTTAGGGTCAGCAATGTCAAAGGCTACTGTTTCTCCATTATCCACACCCATAGCTTCAGCAAGCTTCGTGTATCTATCTTCGTGCGCGGCGATACCCTCGGCAGGATGCAAATTGAGAGTCACCTCCATATTCCTGTCATGTAGAAAATCCAGCAATTCCTTATGGTTTGGGAACAGTTCTTTGTTCCACGAAAAGCCAGTCCAACCCGAGCCGTATTTTGGCGCTATATCGGTATAATGCCAATCCATATCAATAACAGCCACCGAAAATGGTATTCCATACCTGTCAAATTCAAGCATTAACTGCTTATATTCCTCCTGAGTATATTTATAATATCTGCTCCACCAATTTCCGAGAGCAAAACGCGGTATCATTGGGGTTCTGCCCGTAAGCGTATAAAATGCCTTTAACGCGCCGATATAATCCTCGCGATATGCAAAAAGATATATATCAATATTATCACCGTCACGCGTGTCAACCCAACCATCCTCTGCAAGAATAAGCGACTTGCTGTCGTCAAGTACCGTCATTGCATCTCTTGACATTATGCCGTCCTCAAGCTCGCATTCTCCGTCTGCGCCGTCCAAAGTACGCGCCGTACCCTTTAAATTACATTGATTATCACAATAATACCAGACATACTGTGAACCGCCGTTAGCACCTGCAAATTTCGCTGAAAGACTGTTTTTTGAAAATTCGCCGCCATGATATGTAAGCTCCATACTCTCGGTACATATTTTTATACTCCCATTTCTTTCTGTTACTGAAAACTCCGGCACTTCAAATTTACGATTTACAACTGTCTGTGTTGCCCTGTCCTCAAATTTTTCGTCATGGCTGTATTCCAATCTCATAAGACGGTCTGTAAGCACAGTAAATCTGTAATTTTCTCCGCTTATAATTGCTTCGCTATTGCTTATGGGCGTAGTTTTATATTAACATAGTTAACACAATCAATCTTTTTGTTGACATACTCATCTTTAATAGTCCTCCCTATTTATTTTAGTACATATTCCCTAATTGTACCTTTAAATCTATATATTAATTATAACTTTTTAACAGAGAATACACAAGTGATAAAAATATGGTGTTTGGGGGGGTAATTACATAATACTGCTTTTAGTAAAATATAAACAACTTTGAATTTCAATAGCATCTATTCTCTTAAATCCAAACTACCGTTTGGGTGAAACTACGCTAATGCAAGGATACTATCTGTATTTTTAAGCTTTTTCTACCTATTTATTGTTATTGAATATTACCCATATATAAATTCCAATCGCTATTACAATAGAGAGTGCAAAAATTAACAGAATCCAATATATCATACTAAAATCCTCCTTGTTCAAGAGCAACAATTTTTACAGGGAGAATATCCTGAATTTACAGCGTCCGCGCGGCTTTTAAATTAAACACGGTTTTTCTCTGCCGGAAGTGTATGACAATCGGGACGGTGAAATTTCTTTGAGTTTTTATTGCCGATATAATTTCCCTCTTCATATTCTACCGCCGTTTCGTTTGTCTGTATATCCTCATTCTTTACGGTGGTAACAGTAATGTTATCGCCGTCGCTTATCATAATTATATCGCCTTGCAGGTCTGTTCTGTACACCTGCACATCTGCGTCCCTTAAACGGCTCAAAACGGCTTCCGTAGGGTGTCCGTATGAAATTATCTTTCCCGACGGATATAACCGCATATTCAGGCATTACCTCGCGTAAAAACGGATATGATGTTGATGTGTCCGAGCCGTGATGACCGACCTTGAGAACATCAGATTTTAATAATCCTCTGTCTAACAGCGTTTGTTCTTCCTCACGCTCCGCGTCGCCCGTAAATAGAAAAGACTTATTTTTGTGCGTTACCTTTAAAATAATTGATGTGTTATTGAGATTATCCGCATTATCAGGGCAAGCAAGAATTTCTACCCTTGCGCTTCCAAACGGAAAGCTCTCGTAATTTTCAGGGTGCATTATTTCTGTATTTTGGTCTGCCGCCTTTCGCTTGAAATTCTGATATGCCTTGCTGTCCGCCTCCGCAGAAGGAGCATATACTGCGCTAACGGGCATATATGTTTCCCTGTCAGCGAACAACTGAGGGTTATATTCAGCCACTATACTTATAAAGGCAGATGCATTCTGTCTTGTAGGATTTTCAATATAGTCCTCGTATTCATAGCTGTCCTTTGCATCTGGACAGAGTTTCAACAGTTCATTTATATATTCCTTTTGCCTTTCGGTAGCCTTTAAGACGACTACCTGACTGCTTAAAGATTTATCAACTCCGCTGCGGTTTGCGATATATTCTACGAATCTTTCCGCTGATTTTGCCGCTTTGATATGCAGAATTTTAACCATTATTTTCGGCATTATTCATCGTCCTCCCTGCTCTTATATGGAAACCGTATCGCTCCGTTTATTGTTTTTACTTCCTCCACACAATCTAAATGCAGGTCATTGACATCCTCCGGATTTATATTAAGTCCGCGAACCACAAGCCAGAACACCTTCGCAGTTTCCACTGCCTGCTTGAACATCTGCCGGGCCATACACTTCTCAAAGCTGTTCATTGTACTCTGGAATGTATTCATCAAAGTCTTGCCGATAAAGCTCTCGTTGACCTGATTATGCAGATAGCCGTTATAGAAGTCTATCGCCGCTTCTATGAACTCGCTTCTGTTCTTCAGCTTGGCTATTTTTATATTCGCATCGGATTTTTTTAGTATATCTTCATCTATCCATAAGCTAATGTGTTTCTTTGCCATAAATCCTCCTTTCTTGCTCAAACACCGTCAAAAACACCACCTAAACCGCCATTTCATCGCATTTTTTCCACGTACGACATCAAATCAGCACCACACCCCCTCAAACAGCACCATCCCGAACGGCTCTGCCGGTCGGTGTTTAAGGCAGTGATGTCGGCTTGCCGACACCACTGCTTTTTCCTGCTTCAAAATATTCCTGCCGTTTTCGGCATAGAAAAAGGACGATGTTTTCCGCATCGCCCGTCTGATACTTTTGTATTATATAATTTAAAATTACCATAATCCTAATTTCACAATGCTTTCAGATATTCCTCTGCATTTATATATTGTACACCGTTTTCCGCTATATAACTTTCCCCTTGGTATATAACAACCCTTTCAGTAATTTTACCGTACTTATTCTCACAAGCCAAACACTTTTTCTCATCAAACAATTTTATGTACTTATGATGAACAACTTCTCTGCTATACTGTATATCATAAATTTTACATGTATTTGTTTCACTGTCATACACAACCATATCAAACTCATCCGCGTCAAACTGCAACCGGAATACTTTTTTCGTTCTTTTAGCTTTAGAAGTTTCAAGCAGGACTATATCCTTCATCATTCTTCCGCGCACTGCGTCAAGTATTCTGCCGATAATATCACACTTATCATATTCGCTGATTTCAGAAAATGCATTGTCATTCATCAAAGAATATACCAACACTTGTGCCTGACAATATCTTATTGACGGCTGTGTGAATATAATATTCTCGTATGGTTCTGTACCGGCTGCAGTAGTTTCAACGGGACCGCAATAAATCAGGTCAAGCGCTTTTAAGTATTCCTTTATTTCCTCAATATGAGTTCGAGTGATACCAATTTTCTGCGCATCTCTTCCGCGTATTTCCAATCTATCTGATAACCTTTTGATTACAGCATCAACAACTTCTGCGTGTTTTTCAGAATCGGACTGACTTCTCATATTTTTCTCTGAAAGCTTTAAGTCATTGTGTATAGATTCCCTTGTCAGAACTTCAAGTACAAACTTATAGTTCATATCTTCTATAACTCGGTTTATTGCCCCTGTAAACTCCTTTGCTTCATACAGAGTATACAGATGTCTGAACTGTCCGCCGTCCTTACAGCATACAAGGGAATGCTGAATGTTTTTGCTTACAGCCGTATCAATGTATCTCCTCATCCATTCGTTGATATTGAATACAGTTTCTTTTGCAGGCAGTTCTTTGTTGTCAAAATCAAATTCTTCGGCATGCAGAATGCCGCCGTATCTGATGTACTCATCAATACTGTCCGTGTGCAATAACCTCGCATATTCTCTAAACGAAATAAATGTTGTAGGTATCATTTTGACTCTGTTATACAACTCTTCGTTAGCGGCAAACCAAAAGCCAAGAGAATCAGCTCCTGAAAGAACTATTTTCATTCCCATTGCACAATATACATCCGATAACACAGCCGCTGCATCTATAAAATCCTGCATCAGTGTTATTTCATCAATGAAGATATACTTATATCCTTGATGACACAGCTTTTTCATATCGAAATTAAGCTTTGCCATAGTATCAGTTGGATTTATTTTTATATATACGGTTTTTGAAATATCCTCTGAGCTCATATTCTGAATCAAGTGACGAATCAATGTCGTTTTGCCTGTTTGTCTGAGTCCGTAAAGTGCGCACACCTTATCTTCCGTTTCCCCGTACAAATATTTCTCAAGCATTCCGCAGCAGTCCCGCTTTTCATATTTCAATGCCGTATTAGCAATATCATACAGACTTTTCCCTGTTGTTATATTTGTTGAATATTGTATCTCGCCTTCAATACTTTCCGGCACCAAATTTTGCAGTTTGTTTAATTTACTTTTTAATTCATTTATCCTCTCCAAAAGTTTTCTGTTATCCAAATCCATCACCTCACATTACCATGTTTCTATATTATATCTTCTTTTTATTCTCTTGTAAATAAGTTCAAAGCAAGTTTTTACTTTAATTACTATTACATTTATTGTCCTTCTCAAAACCGATCCAAATCCCTTTTATACTTGTTCTGCCATTACTTCCCTCATCATTTATTTTAACTCTGTAAAAGCCCCCATACATCGCCTCATACGTCCTATTAAACTGAATTATTATATATCATTTTCATTTCCCTTGATTACTGCATAAGAAATGCAGAGCATACCGTATCTGCGATATGCTCTGCATTTCTGATTATCTTACACGCTTTATCATTATTGTTTTAAGCGCAGCAATGATATTTTTAATTCTTTCAGTTCTTTTAGCAAGCTGTTCATTCGTCAAGTATATTGTATCTGTGTTCATCAGTTCGTCCGGCTGTTCCTGTAATGGGTCTGCTTCCCACTTAGCATATACTACTCCGTCCTGGTTTAATATGTACTCCTCTACCCTGTTATCCTTTGTTCTTGAATCGGTATGCCATCCTTTGAATATATATCCTGTCTTTTCAGGGACATATTCTGTAAGGTCAAACGTTTCGCCGTATAATGCAGTTATGGGACGTATATACGAACCGCCATATGAGGCGAATTTCAGCGTATATGTGCCTGTTACCGTCCAATGTGCATACAGCGTTGTATTGCTGTCGTATACACAATCCTCTGTAACCATCTCACCGCCGTCCGGTTCCGTATACCAGCCATCCCACTGATAATCTGATGTATTCTCAGGTATGGGAAGCCTTTTAATGCGGTTCTTATATGTTTCAACCGTTTCTGTTTCCACATATCCGCCGTTTGCATCAAAGCTGACTACAAAATTCCGTATATCTGCTATGATTTCATCCCTGACCTCACCGCATTCGCAATAATACCTGTTGGTGGTTTCATCTGAATTTTTAATATCGTCAATCCAGACATGTTTGTGTTCTTGTGTTGCCATAACGCCTGTCTGCGACAGAAGCATTGCAGCAAGGCTCATGCATAAAACTTTCTTTTTCATGATTCGTTTTCCTCCTTCATTTTATTTCTTTGCCTTTTGGCAACACAAACATACCACCTATTCCGTTTGAAGTCCATATACATACTGCATAAAAGTTCAGAGTATTATTTTATATATAATTCACTATCACAAAAATAAAAACGGTATCCATATGATACCGCTTCTGCTTCTACATATTCAATTCAAGCTCTTCTCTTAGTTCTGAACTCATTTGCATAATTTTATTCAGAGAAAAATCAAGTATATGTTCTTTTCTCTCAGATAACATTACTTTATAAAAATCCTTCTGGAGTTCTGTTATTGATGGAGTGCTGTCTATAATCTCAAAAATTTTCTCCATATCTATACGGCTTGTAATTCTTTTCAGTGCCTCATTGCATTCAGCAAATTCTGCCGCAGATATGAATTTAAAGTAGTTTATTTTCTTGCCATTATAAGTAATGGCAGACAGCGGCATATCGAAAACTCTATGATTTAATTCGTTTTTATCATTTAAAACCGCTTGCATAATGCTCTCATCTGCCTGTGGATAAAGACTGCTGCCGCAGTCAAAAACCGGAGCAAGCGATACCTCATCAGTATTTGCATTGTACAAAAATCCCCAGTTTCCATTATGTCTGTCCCAATTTCCAATAAGCGCATCAACAATAAACATATCCCAAAATCTTGTTTTTAGCAATTCAGAGTCAATTGAAGTTTGCGCCTCAATTGTTGAAAGTATATCAGCAAGGTCTGTACCATAGCCATTTCTTTCAGAATCTATAATCCTGTTTTTCAAAGAAGCAAAATCCTGAATAGTAATACCGGGTTTTGTAAAATCCTTGCATGCAACAACGATTTTTGTTTTTCCATTGCTTGTATATGTCCCAAGTATCGTTTCCTGAACAGGTATTCCGACAGACTCAAAAATCTTACAACCAATATATTCACTGATACAACTGTTTGTATAACTTATACCTTTATTTATAGTTGGAAATGGCGGAAACTTGAGCATATACTGTTCTCCGTTATACACAACTGCAATTTTACTGCCATTTGCCCCTGCATAAGCTTTATTTTTCTTTATTGAATTTGTAAAATCAATCATACATTATCCTCCTTTTTCATTCTTAAATATTTGCTGCGCAAATACCATGCTTGCTCACTTGATATAAGGTTCTCAACCTCCGCATAGTTTATGTCCGCATTAAGTTCACACCAATATAAATCCCAGTGAATATCGTTTTTGCCGCTATCTACAATTTCCCATGATTTCTTCATATTGTTAATCGAATTCTTCAAATCTTTTGGTAATCCGCACTCATAATGTGCCTCATTAATTGGCATGCCTGTATCAGGATGATATTCGCTATTATCAAGCCTCATTATTTCCTCCATAGAACGGTTTAAAGCTCTGGCAATTTGCTGTATTGTCTTTGCATTACATTTTTCAATGGTTGTCTTGCCTGAGCATATATCTATAACAGTAGTCTTCGGTATACCACTTGCTTTTGAGAGCTGATATTTTGTGATGTTTTCAAGGTCAAGTAAATTTTGCAGCGTCATTTTCTAATCATCCTTTCAATACTATTGCTATCTACAAACATTATATCGGAATACCGACTGAATGTCAATATATTCATAATCTTTACGTGCATACTATAAATACAAAAAACAGATAATCTCATCACAGAAATCATCTTTTATATATTTCTATTAAATTGTCCGCAACAGTTTGAGTCCTGTACAAATACCCCTGACAGTAAATGAAACGCCGGTTATTCAGAGGGTATCCGAAACCCTCAAAAACCGCATAAGAAAGCGTGACGAGCTTACTGACAGTAAAATCGTCACGCCGTTTTGGTACTCCCGACCAGAGTCGAACTGGTGACTAACCCTTAGGAGGGGTTTATTATATCCACTTAACTACGAGAGCAAAACACTATTAACATACCAATATATTATATAATATTTCAAAGCCGATTTCAAGTATTTTCTTATTTCTTTCTTGCAATCACGACAAATCTTTCATTTGACGTATGATACGCGCACGTTGAAAGTGTTATAAGGCTATCGCCGTACACTGTATTTACGCCTGTATCATAAAACGAACGTGACCTTGCCTGAGTGACATATTCATTAAATCGCTCCTCCGACTCTATATCCGCATAATCGTAATACTTAAATTCATTACTTGCACCGACTTTAGTCGTAAACGCGGACACAATCTCATATTCGCCCTTATCGTACAAAGTATCATACATTATGTTTTTATGACCGTCATAAAAGCTTTTATCCTCATAATCGGCCAGTGACGCAAACATTGTACCGTTCTTCATATTATGTGCATAAATAATTTTATTCACCGATTCGTCATTCGACTGATAATCGAGAAAAGGTATACCGCTGAATTGATATTCCTTATTAAAATTCTTATGCAAATAAAATTCATTGTCGCTATACTTTACCACAGGATAATCGACAGGTGTATCGGGAATTTTTATCCACCCTACCATATCATTATTCTGCTGATATAACGAATAATAACATTCAAGCATACCGTTATCTGCACGTTTATCAATATAACCGCCCGTTGCGTCTGCACGTTCCGTTTTCTCAACCACTTTTTTCAATTCATCAAAACCACTTTCAGCCTTATGTGAATCATAAAAATATTTTCCGAGATAACCGCAGCACCCTACAAATATCAAAATTAAAAGGACCTGTATGACTGTAAGTCGTTTTTTCACTATCATACACGCCCTTTCACTTTAGTTTAGTTGTTTTTTCTCTTTTTAATTTCGATAAACACAAAAGCACCTGCCGCAAGAATACCAACTGAAACCAATGCTACGATAGGAGTGTTATCCCCTGTCTTAGGATTGTTCTTTGACGGTTTAGCCGTTGTTTTCGGTGTGGCTGTCGGCTTAGTTGTAGCTTTTGTCGATGAACTTGCTGTTGAGGTTGCTTTCGGTTTTGCGGTCGCAGTTGCAGTATACGGTGTGAATTTAGTTTCAGATTCAACCTTTATCTTTTCACCGTCTGTCAAATTTATAAGATATTCCTCAACCCCATTTGCAGATGAATTTTTATCCTTTAATGCGATTGTTGATTTTAATTCACCGTTTTCTGTGTAAACATGAACTTTTCCGTTACCTGTCATAGTATATCTGCCCGGGTCAATATCTTCACCGCAAATATATTCGCCCTGTGCCAATGTAACAACACCGTTTTTATCCTCTTTTACAGACGGATTAGTCGTTTCCTTTGCTGTTACTTCCGTTGTCGGTGCAGTTGTTTCTTTTGCAACTTCTTCTGTAGCCTTTGGTGTCTCGGCAATCTCTGTTTTTTTCACGCTTGAAACAATGCTCCAATCAAGTTTTTCAGCATATTGTGCCGCGTCAGAATTTTTCAAGGACTTATTTACCGATACCGTTACATTTATAATTTTGTTTTCAGTATTCGCAGAACTGTTCATTGTTCCCAACGGAATATCTTTATATGTACCGTTATCCGTTTTAGAGTCGTCATTCGCATACGAATAAATAAGCTTATTGTTTGAATCCGTTACTTTTATATTATAATAATTCAAAGCGTTGTATTCGTCAGGTGACGGTGTTTTCAACGCCTCAGGTTTTACATCGTTTGACGTTTTTTCCGACATAGACAATCTCAATTTAAAATCTACCGGATCACCCTCTGCACTTTCGCTTGATATTGTAAGAGTCTGAACAACTGATGACTGTTTAGACAAATCGTCAAGTTTTGTCATCAACGGCTTTATCGATCTCACAGTTTCGCCCAACTGATCGGGTGCATATTCATATGTAACAGGGGTTGACTTACTGTCATTATTTTTTATAGATACGCTTGAATTTGGTGACGCGAATACAGATACCGACATACATATTGTCATAACTGCCGCAATCATACCCGAAAGCACTTTTTTCATAATTCTCGCTCCTTATATTTACTTTAATATATTTCTTCATACTACATATAGTATATCACATTCTTTTTTAATTGTCACTACTGTAATTGTTAATTTATTGTTACGAATATTGTTATATTCCGCATTTTATGGTATAATCAATTAAAACGAGGAGGTATAAAATGAGTTCAGATTCAAATTACGAAAAACTTTCCGACGAATTACAAAACAAAATAAATACAGAACTTTTTGACGGCAACGGTTTTAAGGATAATGCAATCCGCCGTATTGACAAAGAACACGACAGAGCCACTCTTTGGCGGCCTGCGTTTGTGCGTGACGTTGAAAAAATTATGCACAGTCCGTATTACAACCGCTATGCCGACAAAACACAGGTATTTTCTTTTTATAAAAACGATGATATTTCGCACCGTGCTCTGCACGTTCAGCTTGTTTCAAGAATTGCGCGAAATATAGGTAGAATGCTTGGTCTTGACCTTGATTTAATAGAGGCTGTCGCACTCGGTCACGACATAGGTCACACACCGTTCGGTCACGCGGGCGAAAAATTCTTAAACGAATCATATCATGCAAATACGGGACGATATTTCAATCACAACGTACACAGTGTGCGTGTGCTTGATAAAATATTTAACCTCAACATCAGCCTTCAAACACTTGACGGAATACTTTGTCACAACGGTGAGTTCGAGTGCAAAGAATACCGTCCGTCAAAGCTTGACAATTTCAAGGATTTTGACGCAAAGGTTGAAGAATGTTATATTGACCAATCCGCAATAGACCGACTTGTACCGTCTACGCTTGAAGGTTGTGTTGTCAGAATTTCGGATATGATTGCTTATATCGGAAAAGACCGCCAAGACGCTATAAAAACCAAGCTGATTGACAGTGAAAGTGTTTTCGCCGAAAGTGAAATAGGCAAATACAATGCGGCTATTATAAACAATCTTATTGTAAATATCGTTGAAAACAGTTACGGCAAAGATTTTATACAGCTTGACGAAAAGCACTATCAAGCACTAAAAAACAGTAAAAAAGACAATTTCCGTGTTATATATCAAAACAGCAAAATTTCTGACGTATATGACAAAACTATTGAACCGATGTTTGAGGAAATATACAATAAGTTGCTTTATGATTTAAAAAATGACATAAAATCATCGCCGATATTCAAACATCATATTGAATTAATCGACTACTCAAACAGATTTTCGGGATACGAATATACAAAAAACAGTGATTTTAATGATATTGTGACGGATTATATCGCAAGTATGACAGACGACTATTTTATCGACTTATATGAGTATTTATTTAATAAACAAGCACCCGTAAAATATATATCATACTTCGATAATGTTTAAAAATCAGAGATATTTTTAAAAAGATTTTATTTTTCTATTGAATTTTTACAATTAATAGTGTATAATATATTTAACATTGTTTGAATACAATGTTACGTTCATATACAATAACGCCACCGATAATAAAATCGGTGGCGTTATTGTTTTATCTTATTTTTTTCCAAGTTCTTTTGACTTATTCATACAACCTACCATTGCGTCAATGATACTGTTTCTGAAACCGTCTTTTTCAAGTATTGCAACTGCGTCTATTGTGGTTCCGGCAGGTGAGCAAACCATATCTTTCAATTCACCCGGGTGTTTGCCTGTTTCAAGTACCATCTTTGCACTTCCAAGTACTGCTTGTGCGGCGAATGTATATGCCTGACTTCTCGGCATACCGCCTATAACAGCTGCGTCTGCCATTGCCTCAATCATCATAAACACATAAGCAGGTGACGAACCGCTGACAGCCGTTACGGAGTCCATAAGATTTTCCGATACGACTTCACTTTTACCAAAGCTGTTAAACACGTTTACAACTACATCTGTTTCTTCTTTTGTAACATTGCTGTTCGGTGTCAATGCCGCCATTCCCTCGCCGACTAAAGCCGGTGTATTAGGCATCACACGCACAAGTTTAATATTATGTTCAAAAGCCTTTTCAATCGTTTCTATCGCCTGTCCTGCTACTATTGAAACGATTACTGTATTATCTGAAACACTGTTTTTGATTTCATCAATCACACCGTATAAAAACTGCGGTTTTACACACAAAAACAATACATCAGCTTTATCTGCCGTTTCTTTATTGTCCGATGTCACTTTAACACCGTATTTTTCATTAATATTCTTTAATGCCTGCTCATTTTTATCCGAAACAATTACATTTTCAGAACTCGCTATATCAGAATTAATAATTCCGCCGATTATAGCACCGCCCATATTTCCGCTGCCTATAAATCCAAAAATCATAATATCCTCCTGTATTTAAAAATTTTTATAAAAAATACCGGACGAAATATTTCGTCCGGTACTAAAACACGCAATTAAACCGGATATGTCTTATTTTCCATATCCACTAAATCTGCATCAATTTTATATTTCTGAGCACGTCTGTATTCAAAGAATTTAACGGCAACTTGACCGAACAATGCATATGACAATACGTCTTCAGGCTGTTCAATCCATTCTGCACATTCTTTCTTCATCTGTTCAAGCTCAGGCTTTAATAGGTCAGCCGGACGACAAGTAATTCTCTTTTCGTCGCCGATAATCTTCTTAACGATTTCGTCAGAGATTTCAGCAGGGCACTTACCATATTCGCCTCTTACAAGACCCTTTGATTCCTTAGAAACCATCTTGTATCTTTCACCCATAAGTACGTTAAGCACTGCCTGTGTACCGACAATCTGTGATGACGGTGTAACAAGCGGAGGATAACCGAAGTCAGCACGAACACGAGGTACTTCTTTAAGCACTTCATCATATGCGTCTTCTCTGCCCTGTTGCTTAAGCTGTGATACAAGGTTTGAAAGCATACCGCCCGGAACTTGATACTTAAGAGTATTAACGTCAACACCCATAACCTTAGTGTTCATAAGACCGCTCTTAATGTATTCTTCTCTTAGCGGCTTGAAGTAGTCGCAGATTTCGATAAGCTTATCCAAATCGTAACCTGTATCGTACTCTGTACCTTGAAGAGCCGCAACCATAGGCTCTGTAGGCGGTTGTGATGTACCCATAGCCAACGGTGACATAGCACAGTCGATTACGTCTACACCTGCCTCAATAGCCTTTAGGTAAACCATTGAAGCCTCACCGCTTGTGTAGTGAGTATGAAGTTGAATAGGAATCTTAACTTCTTCTTTCATCATCTTTACAAGGTCATATGTTACATATGGTCTTAAAAGACCTGCCATATCCTTGATACAGATTGAGTCTGCACCCATTTCTTCAAGTTGCTTAGCCATTTTAACGAACTTTTCGTTTGTATGGAATTCACTTGTTGTGTAACAAACTGTAGCCTGTACATGACCTTTTTCTTTCTTACAAGCCTTGATAGCACATTCAAGGTTTCTGACGTCGTTAAGAGCGTCAAAAATTCTTAGTATATCAACACCGTTTGCGATTGACTTTTGAACGAAATATTCAACTATATCATCAGCATAGTGTCTGTAACCAAGTATGTTTTGTCCTCTGAAAAGCATTTGGATAGGAGTCTTTTTAGCTCTATCCTTAATCTTTCTCAATCTTTCCCAAGGATCCTCGTTAAGGAATCTTAGGCAGGCATCGAATGTAGCTCCTCCCCATGCCTCAAGCGAATGATAACCGATGTTATCAAGCTTTTCTACAATAGGAAGAATCTGCTCTGTTGTCATTCTTGTAGCAATAAGTGACTGATGAGCATCTCTTAGGACTGTTTCTGTAATTTCTACAGCTTTCTTTCCCTTTGCCATTTATATTTCACTCCTTTATTATCTGTTTAATTAAAGATTTCCGAACATTGCAAGGAATACACCTGCCGCAACGGCAGAACCGATAACTCCGGCAACGTTAGGACCCATAGCGTGCATCAAAAGGAAGTTTGAAGGATTTTCCTTCTGTCCTACTGTTTGAGATACACGGGCAGCCATAGGAACGGCTGAAACGCCGGCACTTCCGATAAGCGGATTAACCTTACCTTTTGTTACCCAGCACATAATATCACCCAAGAACAAGCCACCTACTGTTGAGAAACAGAATGCGATAAGTCCAAGTACGATAATACCGATTGTCTGTGCTGATAGGAAGCTTGACGCTGTTGCAGTAGCACCTACTGTAACACCAAGGAACAAAGTTATGATATTCATAAGTTCGTTCTGTGCCATCTTTGTAAGTCTTTCAACAACGCCTGATTCTTTCATAAGGTTACCAAGCATTAGACAACCTACAAGTGACACTGCGTCAGGGATTATAAGTGCAACGATAATTGTAACGATGATTGGGAACAAGATTTTTTCTGTTTTTGAAACAGGTCTTAATTGTTCCATAACAATCATTCTGTCTTTTTTACGAGTCATAAGTTTCATAATAGGCGGTTGAATTACAGGAATCAATGCCATATATGAATATGCCGCAACGGCGATTGCCGGCAGTAGCGCCGGTGCAAGTGATTTTGTAACGTAAATAGCCGTAGGACCGTCGGCACCGCCGATAATACCTATTGACGCAGCTTCTTTGATACCGAAATTGATTGACGGTACAAGAGCGCTTAGAACAAGAGCACCTACGAATGTAAAGAATACACCGAACTGTGCAGCCGCACCAAGAAGAATACTCTTTGGATTGGCAATTAGCGGACCGAAGTCTGTCATACAACCGATACCGACGAAAATAAGCGGAGGATAAATACCAAGCTTAACTCCGAGATACAATAGGTCAAGCAGACCGCCATGCTGACAGATATATCCGACATTAATATATTTTCCGTCCGTCATATACTCCGGATTCGTAAAAAATTCCGTGTGCATCATAATAGCACTTGAATCCTTAATCATCGGTAAGTTTGACAAAAGCATACCGAACGCAATCGGAAGTAGCAATAACGGCTCGAATTTTTTTACTATTGCAAGATACAGAAGTACGCAAGCTATCGCAATCATTATAATTGTCTTAACGGCGTCAATGCCACCGCTTGAAATAAGTGCGTAAAGACCTGTATTCTGCAAAAAGTTTGCAAAACTTTCTAACACTTTATTGTCACCACTTTCTATAATTTAGTCGTGACTGTATTAGTTTACTGAAACTATTACGTCACCGCTGTTTACACTGTCACCTGCTGATACGCTGATACCTGCAACTGTTCCGTCTACACCGGCGAAAATTTCGTTTTCCATCTTCATTGCCTCAAGTACGGCAACAAGTGTTCCGGCCTCAACTTTATCACCAACGTTTACCTTTACAGATACGATTGTACCAGGCATTGGAGCAGTTACTTGCTTAGCACCTGCAACAGGAGCAGCTTTCGGTGCAGCCTTTGGAGCCGGTGCAGCCTTTGGTGCAGGAGCGGCTGTTTGAACAGGAGCCGGTGCAGGAGTTGATACTCCGCCTACTTCTTCTACGTCAACTTCGTATGATTTTCCATTTACTGAAATATTAAACTTTCTCATTTAGGTTTTGCCTCCTTTAGAATCTATTATTAATTGTTTCGGTTACACCCGCCTTATTCCAAGCAGGCATTTTATTGTCTGTTCTTCTGTATGACTTAATTCTTAGGTTATACGTTGAAGTATTTAGACTTGCGGCAACTGCGGCTGTCAATACTGCGATAAGTTCTTCTTCGTCTGTATCGTCTGCCGTTTCTTTCTCTACAGGTGCGGCTTGAGCCGGTGCTGCAGCAGGAGCTGCCTGTGTTTTAGGCTTTTTATAGAATATAACCTTGAAAAGCGAAAGCACTATCATAAGTATGATAAGTACGGCGAAAACTATTGCCAAACCTATAACTGTTGTTTGTCCTCCCATTGCCAACGCTTCACCTAATGACAGGTTCTGACCTGTCAATAATGCTTCTGAATACATACTAAAAATCTCCTTTCATATTAAACAGGAAGATTTCCATGCTTTTTAGCCGGTCTTGAATCACGCTTTGATGCAAGCATTTCAAGTGCGGCGATTATTCTCGGTCTTGTTGAATCAGGTTCGATTACATCGTCAACATAACCACGCTTTGCAGCCTCGTAAGGTGATGCAAACTTATTTCTGTATTCCTGAATCTTTTCATTTCTTGTAGTAACAGGGTCAGAGCTTTCCTTAATATCATTCTTGAAAATGATGTTAGCTGCACCTTCAGGACCCATAACAGCGATTTCTGCCGTCGGCCATGCCATTACTATATCAGCACCAAGATGTTTTGAATTCATTGCTATGTATGCACCGCCGTAAGCTTTTCTCAAGATTACGTTAATCTTTGGAACTGTAGCCTCTGAGAATGCGTAAAGCAACTTAGCACCGTGTCTGATAATACCGTTTTGTTCCTGTTCAACGCCTGGGAAATAACCCGGTACGTCTGTAAGAGTAACAAGAGGAATATTAAAGCTGTCGCAGAAACGTACAAATCTTGCTGCTTTGTCTGATGAGTTAACATCAAGTGAACCTGCCATAACCTTAGGCTGATTTGCAACGATACCGATAACCTGTCCGTTCATTCTTGCAAAACCTATTACAATATTCTTTGCAAAGCCTTCCTGTACTTCAAAGAAGTCGCCGTTATCAACAAGTTCGGCGATAACTTCCTTAACGTCATAAGCCTTACCCGAATCGTCAGGAACGATTGTTGTAAGTTTTTCTGAAAGACGATTAATTTCGTCATTTGTAGGTTCGTAAGGAGCCTCTTCAAGATTGTTTGCAGGTAAGTATGAAAGCAACTTTCTGATTTTTGCGATACATTCTTCGTCATTTGCCGCCTTAAAGTGTGCAACACCCGACTTTGAAGTATGTGTATCAGCGCCGCCAAGTTCTTCGCTTGTTACATTTTCACCTGTAACAGAACTGATTACCTGTGGACCTGTTATAAACATCTGACTTGTCTTTTCAACCATAAAGATAAAGTCTGTAATAGCCGGTGAATAAACAGCACCGCCTGCACATGGTCCCATAATTACAGAAATCTGAGGAATTACACCGCTGTTTACAGTGTTTCTGAAGAATATATCTCCGAAACCTGAAAGAGCGTCTATACCTTCTTGAATTCTTGCACCGCCCGAATCGTTCATTCCGATTATCGGAGCACCCATCTTTGCCGCCATATCCATGACTTTGCAAATTTTCTTTGCGTGCATTTCTCCCAGTGAGCCACCGATTACTGTAAAGTCTTGAGCGTAAACGTAAACAAGACGTCCGTCAACCGTACCGTAACCTGTAACAACTCCTTCACCCGGAGCCTCAACACAATCCATACCGAACTCGGTACATCTGTGAGTTACAAAAGCATCAATTTCAACGAAACTGCCTTCATCCAAAAGAGCATTAATTCTCTCTCTTGCTGTCAGCTTTCCGGAATCATGCTGCTTTTTGATTTTTACTTCTCCGCCGCCGTTATTTATTACACTTCTGCGGTATTGAAGTTCAGTCAATTTATCAACTGTTCCCATGTTTTAACCTCCATTGTTTGTAGATTAGAGATAAATTTTAAAAAAATATACCTAAAGTATATTATACCTTAACCGCAATTTTTTTTCAATCATTTTTATTTCTTTTTTCACAAGTTAGCTTTCAAAAAATATCGACAAATATCCCCTTAAATTTGTATATGATACACAAAAGAGGCTGTTGACAAAATGTCAACAGCCTCTTTTTAAGAATTCATCAAATAATTTACTTCGTGACTTGTCAGATGCCGCCATCTTCCAAGCGGAAGATTACCGAGTTCCACGTTGCCTATCTTAATTCTCTGCAAGCCGACAACCGTACAGCCGATTGCCGCAAACATTTTACGAACCTGTCTGTTTTTACCCTCGTGAATTGTTATTTTAATATATGTGTGTCCGTCTACCGCATCAAGTATTTCAGCCTCCGCCGGTGATGTTTTGAAATCATCTATATAAACACCGTTTCTCAGCTTATTGATACCGCTTATCGTTATACCGCCCTTTATCGTTGCGATATAAGTCTTATCGGTATGGAACTTAGGGTGCGTGACTTTGTATGTGAAGTCGCCGTCATTTGTAAGCAAAAGCAATCCCTCGGTTTCATAGTCAAGTCGTCCGACAGGAAAAATTCTTACGTCACCCAAATCTTCTTTTATAAGGTCAACAACAGTCGGTCGGTCAAATTGGTCTTTTGCGGTTGAAACATATCCGACAGGCTTATTAAGCATTATATAATACTTCTTGTTTTTAAGCTTTATCGGCTTATCGTCAACGGATACATTGTCTGCACCGATTTCGATTTTTACGCCTTGTTCCGTTATTTTCTTGCCGTTTACCTTAACTCTGCCCTCTTGTATCATAGTTTCTGCGGCACGTCTTGACGCAACACCGCTCATTGCTATATATTTTTGTAATCTTACTATCTCTCCCATTTTTTCTCCTTTCATTTATACCAACAATATTTTCGCAACTCTTATAAAACTGCTGAAAAAACTGTTTTTCAATCTTATATTGCTTACTCCGTAAATATCGTTTTCCGAAATAATATCAACTTCACCGACGCTCACTCCGTCACACACAATTTCAAGCCACCCCACTTTTTCGCCTTGATTTATCGGTGCTTGTAAGTCATTTGATATATGCGATATAACTTCTACCTGCGTTTTCTGATGTTCTTTAAACGGTATTGTAAAGTCACTCGCCGCAACCATTGAATAATCTTTTCCGTCAATATTCGTAACCTTTACAGTATCGCCCTGCTCTATAAGTTTTTTCGGATAATGTTCCGAAAATGCGTAATCAAGCATTTCCGCGTGGTCATTCCAATCGTTCGGATCATTCAAAGTCACCGCTATAAACTCCATTCCGTCCCTCTGCGCAGACGATACAAGACATCTGCCCGTTGACTTTGTAAAGCCTGTTTTTATGCCGTTTGCTCCCTCATAAAGACTTAGCATTTTATTGTGGTTTGAAAAATAAAGTATTTCATCTGAATTTAATGCCTGTACTTGCGCAGTCTGCGTTGCGACTATTTCCCGAAACTGCGGCAGCGTCATTGCATATCTTGCAATAAGTGCAAGGTTGTAAACCGTTGTGTAATGTTCCGGATTGTCAAGTCCGCTCGGATTCATAAAATGCGTATTGCCGAGTCCGAGTTCTTCCGCTTTTTCATTCATCAGCTCCGCAAATGATTCCTCGCTTCCCGCCACGTGTTCGGCTATCGCTACCGCCGCGTCATTTCCGGAATTAAGCATTAGACCGTAAAGCAAATCTTTCATATGGTATTGATTTCCCTCAGATATGTATGCCGCCGAACCCTCTTGATTTGCCGCCGCCGCACTCACATCAACAATTTCGTCCATATTACACCGTTCAATAGCAACAATGGCTGTCATTATTTTAGTTGTGCTTGCCATTGCGTGTTTTTGGTTCATATTTTTTGAAAATACAACATCACCCGTCAACGCATTTATAACGCACGCACACTCGGCAGATTCCGCCATTGCAAAAGCACTTAACTGTGAAAAAGTAATTATAGTCATAATAACAAGTGCCAAAATTTTTTTCATTAAAAACATCTCCACAAAAAATATTTATTTTAATTGACAAAACTCTTTTTTATTGGTATAATAAATCACGTTAATGCGAGGGTGGCGGAATAGGCAGACGCGCACGTTTGAGGGGCGTGTGGTTTAACCGTGCCGGTTCAAGTCCGGTCCCTCGCACCATTTTTTTGATTAATAATATATATTCTATCATATAAAATTATATTTATCAACAACAAAAAAACTTTTTAAAAAAACTGTTGACAAAAGTTAGATTATATGGTATTATATCATTTGTCAGTTATCGTTGCGGATTTGTGTAAAGGTAGCACTAACGACTCTGACTCGTTCTGTCCGGGTTCGAATCCTGGATCCGCAGCCACAAAAAAAAGTTATCCTTTATGGATAACTTTTTTTATTTTTATTCAAATACACATTCGCCCATATTCTCTGACGGACAGCCCTCTATTACTTCCGCAACAGCGCTTGAATGTGTTATTAAAATAATTTTCGCACACGCACATTCGCCTATTTTATCATATAAACGTCCCGCACTGTATGTACCAGAATAAACCGTATATGTACTGTTTGCGATGTAACCGACTGTACCGATATACGGCAGTTGTGCTCTTATCGCCTCGTCATCATATTTGTTATCATATTCCTTTTTCAATTTTATTACCGCTCCGACTTTGAACGGCTTTGTTCCGTAATAATGAGCAAGTCCCGTTATTGTGACTAAAACCGAATTTTTCATTTCTTTCATCTCCTTTCAACTTTTTATACTTTTTCTATTCAATATCTATAACCGGATCTATATTTGCCATAGAATTACATCTGTTGCAATAAAATCCATGACTTGTACTTATATCTTTCGCATCAGTAACATAATAGCCTTTTTTACACTTTGCACAAATAACTTTTTCTCCATTTCTTAAACGTTCTGCAATAGGTTCTGCAATAGTCAATTTTTTATTTTGTTCTTTCATTTCTCCCATCTCCTTTTCTACTTAAATTATACATTCACCTATGTCCAAAAAACTGTACAAAAAAACTCTGACCGCCATTTTTTTGACTGTCAGAGTTTATATTATTTATTCTTCAAATATAGCCTTTGCAAAATCATCGCTGTTAAATTCCTGCAAGTCGTCGATACCTTCACCGACGCCGACAAATTTAACCGGAACATTCTGTTCCTTTGCTATTGATATTACAATACCGCCTTTTGCCGTACCGTCAAGCTTTGTAAGGATAATTCCCGTAATATCCGCCGCCTCGGAGAACAATTTTGCCTGACTTACCGCATTTTGACCTGTTGTCGCGTCAAGGACAAGCAATGTTTCTCTTGCCGAATCAGGCAGTTCACGTTCAATTACACGGTTAATCTTTGCAAGCTCCGCCATAAGATTTTTCTTATTATGAAGTCTGCCGGCTGTATCACATATAAGAATATCAGCACCACGCGCCTTTGCCGCCGTACAAGCGTCAAACACAACTGCCGCCGGATCACTGTTTTCTTGGTGCTTGATTATATCACAGCCGCTTCTCTGTGCCCATATGTCAAGCTGGTCTATCGCCGCCGCTCTGAATGTGTCAGCCGCCGCAAGAAGTACCTTTTTACCCATCGACTTATAATGTGATGCGATTTTTCCGATACTTGTTGTTTTTCCGACACCGTTTACGCCAATCACCAAAATAACAGACGGCGTTGTTGACGTATTCACCGTTGTATCAAGCGCACTGAGTATTTCGCTTATTATGCTCTTTAATTCTTCTTTTACAAGGTTTCCGTCTGTGATATGCTTGTGTTTAACATTATCACGAAGTTTTTCAATAATGTATGATGAAGTTTCTACACCTATATCTGCCATAATAAGTGCCTCTTCAAGATTTTCAAAAAGTTCGTCGTCAACTTTTACGAACACACTGAATACATTATTAACTTGTTTTGCGATTGATTCACGGGTTTTTGTCAAACCGTTTTTTAACTTATCAAAGAATCCCATATACTACTCCTAACTGACCATATCGTCTGCGACATCATCTATATGAAGTGACAACAACTTAGAAACGCCTTTTTCCTGCATTGTTACGCCGTATAAAATATTTGCCGCCTCCATTGTACCACGTCTGTGAGTGATAACAATGAATTGTGTCTGTTCAATATAATTTTTTAAATATGTTGCAAATCTCGAAACGTTTACATCGTCAAGTGCCGCGTCAATCTCGTCCAAAATACAGAACGGAGCCGGTTTTACTCGAAGTATTGCAAACAGAAGTGCAATAGCAATAAATGACTTTTCACCGCCCGAATACAGATTGATATTCTGCGAACCTTTACCCGGAAGCTGTGCGATAATTTCAATACCGCTTTCAAGAACATTGCTTGGGTCAGACAAAGTCAATTCACCTTTGCCGCCGCCGAAAAGTTCACTGAATACCAGACTGAAACTCTCATTGATTTCCTGAAACTGCTTCCCGAAATGCTCTTTCATCAATTCTTCCATTGACTCTATTATTCCGTTAAGTTCGTTTTTCGACTTTTCAAGATCGCTCTTTTGCTCTGTCAAGAACACAAACCTCTCCTCTACCGCTTTATATTCTTCGATAGAATCGACGTTTACACTGCCGAGTGATTTTATTTGTGACTTCAATTCCGACAATCTTGCAAACGATTCTTTCTCGTTTTCCACTTCTGTCTTAATTTCACACGCACTGTTATAAGTCAGTTCGTAGTCCTCCCACAATCTGCCTATAATATTTTCAATATCGTTATTAAGTTTTTCACGTCTGTTTTCAAGTCTTGAAAGTTCCTGTTGCAAGTTCAGCAATTTATCCGTTAAATCCTTATTTGAATTTTGGATATTTTGAAGTGACGTTGAAATATCGCTTTTCTTCTTCTGAATACTCTCGATATAATTATTTATATCCGCCGTACTCTTTGCAATTTCTTCCGTCAGCTTGTTTTTGTCCTCAATCTGCTGTTTTAAACTTTCATTTTCGGCACATATTCTTGTTTTATCCTGCTCTTTTTGTGCTATATCTTTTACGGAATTTGCAATATCATTCTTCTTTGTTTCAATATCTTTTTCGATAACTTTAATGTCCCTTTGCATATCTGCAAGTTTCATCGTGTTATCCATCAAGCTTTGTGACTTCTCGTCTTTTTCCTCTGAAATCCGATTGAATTCTTCATTCAGTTTTTCCGCTTTGCTCTGTAAGTCATTACTTTCTTTTTCAAGATTTCTGACATTCTGCAAAAGCTCGGCAATATCATCCGAAGATTCCGACAGTTGCTTTTCAATCTGTCCAAGCTCTGCTTTATAGTTTTTCTCCGTATTACTTCCCGATTCAATCTTTTCTTCAAGATGTTTTTGCGTATTTTCCAGACGAAGTATCTCGTCCTCATACTCTCTCACAAGCGGAACATATGACGACAACTGATTATTTATAGTTCTCATATCATTTTCAATCTGCTGTTTTTTGTCGCCAACCTCTTTTATTTTAACTGACAAATCGTTTAATTCCGATGTAAGTGTTTTTATTTCAGTAGCTCTCGACAAAAATCCGCTTTGCTTATTTACGCTGCCGCCCGACATCGAACCGCCTGCGTTCAATATTTCGCCCTCAAGTGTTACAACTCTGAATTTATACCCGAAATATCGGCTCATAGCAATGGCATTATCCACATTATCAACCACAACGACTCTGCCGAGCAAACTTTTTATAATGCCGTCGTACTTACTGTTATACTTTATAAGTTTACTTCCAAGTCCGATAAAGCCTTTTTGCTTGCTTATTTCGCCAACATTATCAAGTTCTCTGCCTTTTACAGCCGACACCGGCAAAAATGTTGCACGACCTGCATTATTTCTGCGAAGATAATTAATCGCCGTCTTTGCGTCCTCTTCGCTCTCTACTATGATATTCTGCAACGCTCCGCCGAGTGCGATTTCAATAGCCGTAACGTATTCCTTTTTTACGTCCACAAGTCCCGATACAGTACCGTAAATTCTGATTTTTTTCAGTTCTTCTGCTTTAAGCACAGCCTTTACACTCTTTGAATATCCCGCATAATCGTTTTCCATACCCTCAAGAATTTTCTTCTTTGAAGATTTTGAATTATACTCGACATTCATATTGTTAAGACTTGATGTAAGTTTATCGTTTTCGGATTTTAACTTATTTATGTTTTCGTTATGGCGGTTTATGGTTTCTTTCATTTTACCGCACTTTTCAGACTTTTCCGATATTTCCTTTTTGCAGTTTTCTATCTCCTGTTTTGTGTTTGAAACACCCTCGTTAAAGGTCTTTATTTCGGTTTCAACCACTTCTCGTCGTTCTATAAAACTGCTCCTCAAATTTTCAACACCGTTTATTTGTGCACGCTTTGTCGCAATCAAATTCTGCTTTTCGATAATATCGCCCTGCAGACTGTCTATTTCTTTTGAAAGAGTATCTTTCTGCTTTGCAATTTCGTCCTGTTCCTCTTTCATAGAATCGAACGCAGTAAGCATTTCTTCAGCATCTTTATTCTTCTCTTCAATCTCTGCCTTTTGCTTTTCTATACTGTTTTCGCGTTCAATATTTTTATCTTTTATGCTTTGAATTTCGTTATCAATTCTTTTAAGCATAAGCTCATTATTCTTTATGTTGTTTTCAAATAAAGAAATATGATTTTTGGTTTCCATATTCTTTGACTCAGCCTCACGAAGAAGTTTGTTCTGTTCCGCTATTTCGGTATCGGCTTGTTCACTTTCATTATAAAGCGATGTGATTTTTTGTTCTGTTTCCGATTCCGTTGCTCTGAACTCGGCAAGTTCTTCTTCAACACTGTTATAAAGCCTGTCTGCCTCTTTGGCGGCAAGTCGGTTTTTGTCTATCGTTATAATGCTTAAATTTACGTCAAGTCCTTTATATTCTTCATAGTATGTCAAATATTTTCTCGCTTTTTCCGACTGACGTTTAAGAGGTCCTCGCTGACCTTCAAGTTCAGTCGTTATATCGGAAATTCTTACAAGGTTTTCTTCAACACCCTTTAGCTTTCGCTCCGCCTCTTCACGTCTGTACTTATATTTTGATATACCTGCCGCCTCCTCAAACAGACTTCTTCTGTCCTCGGCTTTGGTTGACAATATCTGCGACACATTACCCTGTCCGATAATAGAATAACCGTCACGTCCAAGACCCGTATCCATAAACAGCTCATGTATATCTTTCAAACGACAGTTTGAGCGATTAATCTGATACACACTTTCACCGCTTCTGAAAAGTCGTCTTGTTACAACAACTTCATCATAATTTATATCAAACAAATGACTGCTGTTATCAAGTACAAGACTCACTTCCGCAAAATTGACAGGCTTTCTCGTTTCTGTACCTGCAAAAATGACATCTTGCATATTAGAACCTCTGAGAGATTTTGCACTCATTTCACCGATAACCCAACGAATAGCGTCGGAAATATTACTTTTTCCGCTGCCGTTAGGACCTACGACCGCCGTTGAGCCTTCAACAAATTCAAGAATTGTTTTATCGGCAAATGATTTAAAACCTTGCAGTTCAAGTCTTTTTAATAGCAAGTACATCTCACCTCTCTTTTTTCCAAATTTTCATCTGTACATATCTTTACATCAATATTTTTCTCTTGTTTTAATTTAATTATATTGCAACGCTTATTACCGACCACTTTTGAAACTTCTCTCGGATTTACATAAACATCTGCTCTTTTACAGCCGTCTTTCAATTTACCGCATATAATGTCATAATAAATACTGCTTTCGACAAGTTCACGAAATGAGCTGTGTACAGGTCCTGCAACAACAGAACCGTTCTCGCTTATTTCATCGGTTGACTGCAAACCCACTCTTATAACAGTTATATTATTCTTTTCAAATTTCAGTAAAAGCTGTTTTGCAAGATTAACCGCCTCATCAACCGACTGCGGTTTATATTTACCCGTCAAATACATTTTTTCAAGGAATGTGTCCTTTATGGTAAGTGTCGGATATATACGTACAATATCAGGTTTCAGCTTTATTATTTCGTCTGCCGTATAAAGCGATTTTTCATCGGTATCACCCGGCAAGCCTGTCATCATCTGAAGTCCGAGTGTGAACGGATATTCCTTTATCAGCTTTACCGCATTTATGACATCTTTTCTTGTGTGTCCCCTATTTGATGATTTCAAAACACTGTCGTCCATAGACTGTACACCGAGTTCAATCGTTGTAACTCCGTATTTAAGCAGATTATCAAGTATTTCTTTATCTATATAATCGGGTCTTGTCGAAAGACGTATTCCGTCAATATCTCCTTTTTTAAGATATTCATTTGCGGCTGCTAAAAGTTCGCTTTGTTCGTTAATCGGTATACCGGTAAAACTGCCGCCAAAAAACGCCGCCTCGATACGTCTGTTTTTACTCGGCAATGTTTTAAGATATTCGCCTATAATATTATGAACATCATCAGCTGTGACTTCTTTTTGTGTCCCCGTTATACGTTTTTGATTGCAAAAAACACAATCAAACGGACAACCTCTGTGCGGTACAAATATCGGTATATTATACGTTTTCATAGTCACTGTACTTTTCCCATTGATTTAAGCAAAGTATGTGCCGCATTTTGTTCAGCCTCTTTTTTGCTGTGACCTGTTCCTTTATTTTTAGGAACATCATCGACAAGCACTTCAACTTCAAACACTTTGTTGTGATCCAAACCGGATTCGCCGATTGTTCTGTATGTGACTTTGCCCTGTGTACCTTTTTGAAGTGCCTCTTGCAGCATTGTTTTATAGTCGGCATATCCGTGACCTGTCACAACTTCGTTAATCGAATCACGCATAAGGTCGATTACCCATTTTCTTGCCGTTTCCATACCGCCGTCAAGATAAATTGCCGCCAAAACTGCCTCAAATGCGTCTGAAACGATAGACGCTCTCTGACGTCCGCCTGTCATTTCTTCACCCTTACCAAGCAATATAAATTTGCTAAGCGAAATTTTCTTAGATATTTCGTTAAGCGACTGTTCGCAGACAAGCGTTGCACGATATTTTGAAAGCCAGCCCTCGTCAACATTCGGCAAACGTCTGAATATATAGTCACTGATTATAACACTCAAAACAGAATCGCCCAAAAATTCAAGACGTTCGTTATTTTCTTTTTTACACTCATTCGCATATGAGCTGTGTGTAAGTGCCGTTTCTAAAAGATTAACATTTTTAAATGTGTAACCGATTTTCTCTTGTACGTTTTTCATAACAGATTTCCTTTCTCTGTACATACACTGCTCTAAAGAGTGAACCGTTCACCGCTTAGAGCAATCCACATAACAGTAGAGGGTGCCTTAAAAAGACATCCTCTATTGTTTAAGTTTATTTAATTAATCTTCGTACTTTTTCATTACGATAGTTGCATTATGACCGCCAAATCCAAGTGAATTTGACATTGCAACTTTAACTTCCTGTTCTCTGCCCTTATTCGGAACTATATCCAAATCACAAGCAGGGTCAGGTGTATTGTAATTGATTGTTGCAGGAATGTAACTATCTTTTATAGCCAATGCACAAACGATTGCCTCGACACCGCCTGCCGCACCCAAAAGGTGACCTGTCATTGACTTTGTTGAGCTTACTGCAACGTTCTTAGCCGCGTCGCCAAGAGCCTCTTTTATGGCTTGTGTTTCAAACTCGTCATTGTACTTTGTTGATGTACCGTGAGCGTTGATGTATGTTACATCTTCAGGCTTTAAACCTGCGTCTTCGATTGCAAGTGACATAGCCTTTGCACCGCCGACACCGCCCGGAATAGGGCTTGTGATGTGGTAAGCATCATCAGTTGCACCGTAGCCGACAAGTTCACAATAAATGTGAGCTCCTCTCTTCTTTGCGTGTTCAAGTTCTTCTATAACTATAAAGCCTGCACCTTCACTTAGAACAAATCCGTCACGTTCTGCGTCAAACGGTCTTGACGCTGTTTTAGGATCGTCATTTCTTGTTGACATAGCTTTCATATTACAGAAGCCTGCAAATGCAAGCGGACTTACAGCCGCCTCTGCACCGCCTGCGATGATAACATCGTTAGCACCGTGCTGAATGTGTCTTAAAGCGTCACCGATAGCGTTTGTACCCGAAGCACAAGCTGTAACGATATTTTCATTTACACCTCTTGCTCCGTACTTAATAGCAATTTGTGCGGCGCCCATATTACCTATCATCATAGGAATAAAGAACGGACTTACACGTCCCGGACCTCTGTCAAGAAGTGACTTATGCTGTTCCTCAAGAGTATGGATCCCGCCGATACCCGAACCTGTTATAACTCCGACTTTCCAAGGGTCTTCGTCTTCCATATTAAGACCGGAATCCTTAACAGCCTCGTCAGCCGCTACCATTGCAAGCTGAGTATATCTGTCCATTTTACGAGCGTCTTTCTTCTCGATAAAATCAGTCGGCTCAAAATTCTTAACTTCACCGGCAATCTGTGTCTTAAAATCAGTTGCGTCAAAAAGTGTTACTTTATCAATACCGCATTTACCTGCTTTGATACCGTTCCAAAATTCTTCAACGTTATTTCCTATAGGGGTTACAGCACCTAAGCCTGTTACAACAACTCTTCTCATTTAGTTACCTCCTATTGTTTATCCTTATCTATATAATAAAATTAATTTCTTTTTTCAAAAAAATTTCATGCCTTGCACCAAGAGTATTGATACAAGGCACGACTTCGTATCTTACGCATGACTCTTAATATATTCAACTGCGTCGCCTACTGTGCTGATCTTTTCAGCATCTTCATCAGGGATTTCGATATCAAATTCTGTTTCAAGACCCATGATAAGTTCAACAACGTCCAATGAGTCTGCACCCAAATCGTCAACGAATGATGCTTCCAAAGTTACTTCATCTGCATCAACACTTAGTTGGTCAACGATAACGTTCTTTACTCTTTCAAATTCCATTATTCACTTGCACCCCCTTTCAGTAATGTCTATATAAATTCTAAACGAATTATATACATATTATATTACATAACAAGTCCGCCGTCAACATTTATTACTTGACCTGTAACGTATTTTGACATATCAGATGCCAAAAATGTAACAACATCTGCAATATTTTCAGTTTCTCCGAATTCCCCAAGCGGAATTGAATCAAGATATTTCTTCTTTACATCGTCAGACAATACGTCTGTCATAGCAGAACGGATAAAGCCCGGTGCTACTGCGTTACATCTGATACCTCTTGATGCAAATTCCTTTGCTGTTGTCTTTGTAAGACCGATAAGACCTGCTTTTGAGGCAACATAGTTTGCCTGACCCGGATTACCCATAACACCTACGATTGACGCCATATTGATTATAGCACCGCTTCTTTGTTTCATCATAGGTCTTGCAACTGCTTTGATACAATTAAATGCACCCTTTAGATTTATATCCATAACAAGATCCCAATCGTCCTCTGACATTCTAATCATAAGACCGTCTCTTGTAATGCCTGCGTTATTAACAAATATGTCGATATGACCGAATTTATCCATAGTTTCCGATACAAGTTTCTGAACATCTTCGGTATTTCTTACATCGCCTTTAACAACTATACATTCTACGCCAAGCTTTTTAACTTCTTCACAAGTTTCGTCTGCATAATCCGATGAAGGAATATCGTTTATAACGATATTTGCACCGTGTGACGCAAGTTTTAGGGCGATTGATTTACCTATACCTCTGCCCGAGCCTGTAATTACCGCTGTTTTACCTTTTAACATTTCTTTATCTCCTCTCTGTTATGCGTTAAGACCTTCAAGAGTCTTTTCAAGTGACGCCATATCCTCTACGTTAAACACCTTTACATCTCTTGAAACTTTCTTTATAAATCCGCTAAGTGCCTTACCCGGTCCGACTTCAACGAATGTATCAACTCCGTCTGCTATCATTCTTCTGATAGTTTCTTCCCATTTAACAGATGAAGATACTTGCTTGATTAAAAGCGGTTTAATATCTTCCTTTGAAGAAACGTAATCAGCAGTTACGTTTGTGATTACAGGAATTTGCATATCCTTAACTTCTACATTTTCAAGTTCTTTTGCAAGTTTTTCGCCTGCGCCTATAAGCATAGCACAATGGAACGGAGCTGAAACAGGAAGTTTTAAAGCACGTTTTGCACCCTTTTCCTTTGCCAATTCACAACACTTATCCACTGCCGCAACTTCACCCGATACAACGATTTGACCAGGACAGTTAAAGTTTGCAGGTGAACAAATACCGACTTTTGACGCCTCTTCGCAGCAAGCGATAACGTCCTCTGCGGAAAGTGCGATAATAGCCGCCATAGCACCTTTTCCTACAGGCACTTCCTCCTGCATATACTTACCGCGTTTTTTTACAAGTCTTACACCGTCGGCAAATTCCATTGAACCCGACGCAATGTGTGCAGTATATTCACCAAGGCTAAGTCCGGCAACAATGTCAGGCTTAATACCTTTTGCTTGCAATACTCTAAGTGCCGCAACGCTCATTGTAACGATTGTCGGCTGCGTGTTCTCTGTAATCATAAGAGTTTCACTGTCGCCGTTCCAAATCATATCCTTTATATCAAAGCCAAGTGCCTCACTTGCCTCGTCAAATGTCTTATCGGCAATCGGAAAGTTTTCGGCAAGTTCCTTACCCATTCCGACAGCTTGTGCGCCTTGTCCTGCAAATACAAATGCTAATTTACCCATTATATTTATTTTCCTTTCTTAATTTATCTAATAAGAAATTCTTATTTAAGTTTAGAAGTAATTGTTTCAATAACTGCCTCTGTACCGTCAAAATAACTCTTGATTATGTCTGCACAAGGTTGAATTTCGTGTACCATAGCGGCTGATTGACCTGCCATAAGTGAACCGGTTTGTGTGTCACCTTCTTCAAATGCACGTCTTAGACCGCCAACGCCAAGTGCTTCTATTTCTTCAAATGACGCACCTTGCTTTTCAAGTTTGTCATATTCACGAGTAAGTTTGTTTTTAAGCGCTCTTACAGGCGCACCTGTTGATCTGCCCGTAACAACCGCATCTCTGTCTTTTGCCTTTATAACGGCTTGCTTATAGTTATCGTGTGCGATACACTCTGTTGAGCAGATAAATCTTGTACCGACTTGAATACCGTCTGCGCCAAGTGCAAATGCCGCAACAGCACCTCTGCTGTCAGCTATACCGCCTGCCGCTACAACCGGAATACTTACCGCGTCAACAACCTGCGGTACAAGTACCATTGTTGTAAGCTCACCGATATGTCCACCTGCCTCTGTACCCTCTGCGATAATTGCGTCTGCACCGTCTTTTTCCATCTTCTTTGCCATTGCAACACTTGCAACAACCGGCATAATCTTAATTCCTGCCTCTTTAAGTGACGGTATGTATTTACCCGGATTACCGGCACCTGTTGCAACTACTGCCGGCTTTTCTTCTATAATAACCTGCATAACTTCTTCAACGAACGGTGACATCATCATTACGTTTACGCCAAAAGGCTTATCTGTCAGTGACTTTGCCTTTTGAATTTGTGCTCTTACAACGTCCGCCGGTGCATTTCCTGCCGCGATAAGTCCGATACCGCCGCCGTTTGAAACAGCTGCCGCAAGTTCGGCTGTAGCTACCCACGCCATACCGCCTTGAATAATAGGATATTCAATACCAAGCAATTCACATAATCTTGTCTTCATTTCTCTTCTCCCTTTCTTATTTAACGTATTTGTTTTACCACTCAATAAGTGCCGCACCCCATGTAAGTCCGCCGCCGAAGCCTACAAGTACAACCTTGTCGCCCTTTTTAATTCTGCCTTGCTGAACCGCCTCTGTAAGTGCAACAGGGATACAAGACGCTGATGTGTTACCGTACTTTTCAAGGTTCAAAAATACCTTTTCATCAGTGATACCCATTCTCTTTACGGCACTTTCAACAATTCTGTAGTTAGCCTGGTGAGGTACAACAAGTGCAATATCGTCCCAAGTCAATCCTGCACTGTTTACAACTCTTGCGCTTGCGTCTGCCATTGCTTTGACGGCAAACTTCATAACAGCTTGTCCTGCCATCCAAATAGTATCTTTTCTGTGGCTTATTCTCTTTTCTGTTTCTTCATCATCATTTCTGTATGCAAGACTTGTTATAGCGTGACCGCTTGAACCGTCTGCACCGATGTCTGTTGCGATAATACCCTGTTCTTCACTTGCAGACACAACTGCCGCACCTGCCGCGTCACCGAACAATACGCAAGTTGCTCTGTCCTTATAATCTGTAGCCTTGCTTAATGTGTCGGCACATACTACAACGATATGCTTGTATGTTCCTGCTTTTATAAACTGTTCTGCGATAGTAAGACCTGTAACAAATCCCGAACAAGCCGCATTATAGTCAAATGCCGCCGCATTTACCGCGCCAAGATTGCTTTGTACAACACAAGCACAAGCCGGTGTGAAGTAATCAGGTGTAACTGTTGCAAGCATTATAAGGTCAATATCCTCAGGTGTAAGTCCTGCATTTTCAATAGCACGCTTAGCGGCGATTGTTGCCATATCCGTTGTATATTCGTTGTCGGCTGAAATATGTCTTTCCTTTATGCCTGTACGTCTTGTTATCCATTCGTCATTTGTATCAACAATGCTTTCCATATACGCATTGTCATATACCTTTTCCGGAACATATCCGCCTACACCTGTTATCTTTGCATTAATCATTACTCTTTTCCTCCATACAGTTTATATTATTAACTATTTCTTCTATTAAGTTTGTTTCAACAAATTTCTTTGCCTGTCTGATTGCAGAAAATACTGCTTTACCGTCTGACGAGCCGTGTCCTTTTATAACAGGTCGTTTTGTACCTAAAAGCGGTGCACCGCCGTATTCACGGTAATCCATAGACTGTTTAAACTCATTTAAGCCGCCCATTACAAATATTGCACCGAGCTTTGTAAACAAGTTTTTCATAAATATATTTTTAACTTTCGTACTTACGACGTGTCCCATACCCTCAACGGTTTTAAGTATTACGTTTCCGACAAAACCGTCACAGGTAATTACGTCAGCCGTACCTTCCATAACATCTCTGCCCTCAATATTGCCGATAAAGTTTATAGGTGCTTTTTTCAAAAGCGGGAATGTTTCCTTTGTAAGTTCATCGCCCTTGCCTTCTTCTTCACCGTTTGACATAAGTCCGACAGTCGGACTTTCAATTCCGAGTACATTCTTCATATATATACTGCCCATAATACCGAACTGAACAAGATTTTCAGGTTTGCAGTTTGTATTTGCACCAGCGTCTATAAGCATTTTCGGTCCTTTTGCACTCGGCAGAAGCGTTGCAAGTGCAGGTCTTAAAATCCCCTTTATTCTTCCGACAATAAGCAATCCCGACGCTAAGAGCGCACCTGTATTACCCATCGAAAGCATTGCATCACCCTCGCCTTTTTTCAGCATATTTGCCGCAACGACCACCGATGCATTTTTCTTGCTTCTTACCGCCTTTGCCGGTTCTTCGTGGTTTGTTATCACTTCATCAGCATTCGCTATACTGATTTTATCATTTGGGTAGTCATATGCCGAAAGTTCCTTTTCGACAACCTCTTTTTTGCCGACAAGAACTATTTCCACATCAAGTTCCTTTACCGCTCTTACAGCCGCCTCGACAGGCGCCATAGGAGCATTGTCACCACCCATTGCATCTACTATAATCTTCATCTTTCCTCCGACTATTTCACATCAGTCATAACAAGGCTGAATTTTCCTCTGAATACTTCGTTCATATTTGCCTTTATGACAACACGAACGATATATCCTCCGTCTTTTACTCTCATAACGTCCGACTTGGCAATCATTCTTTCCCCTGCGTGTGCCTCGTGCATATATTTCACATTTGCGATTTTTACCAACGCCGCCTTCGCGTCAATAACGCTTAGCGCCAAATTTTCCGCAAAAGCATATATACACTGTCCTTTTATTATGTCAGTACCGTCAAAGGTCATCGTATCATCGGTTTTAAGCACCGATATTCCGTCATGATACAAGTTAAGGTCAAGCACTTCGCCAACCGCCGTATCTGCCACCAAACCTTCTTCCGCCACCGACTTTATTCTCTCACGATATTCTGCTATACCAAGTTCCGCTCTGTCAAAACGAATAGTGGACACGCTCACGTTACAAGCCTGTGCAAGTTCTTCGTCTTTCAAAAACGGATTTTGTTTTATTTTTCTGAGCAAATACTCATGACGTTTCTTTTTCAATATTGTTCTTGTCACTTTCAAGCGTTCCTTTCTATGTTTTTCGACATTTTATTAATTATTGTTAGTAGTAGGTACTAAATCAATAACCTCAATGATTATATACTATCGTTAATAACTTTGCAATATTTTCTTGCAAATAAACTTAAACATTGTACAATATGTTTAAATATATTGTTCTAATATGTTCATAATTACCCAATAGATACAAAATATTGTGCTGTGCAGTCTGTTTAACACCTGCTACTAACACCATATTGTATCTGTAAATCATCATTTTTTTATGATTATAAACGCAAAAACAGACAAAACAATAATGTTTTGTCTGTTTTTATATTGTATTTTATAGGATTATATAGGGTTATTTGTCTGAATTGTCACATTTCTTGTAACAGAAGTCACAATTATTTTCAAGCGGTGCTTCACCCTTTTTGCTTCTGTAATCGTTGATTGCCGACTGAATAGCCTCTTCAGCAAGAACAGAGCAGTGAATTTTTTCTTTCGGAAGTCCGTCAAGAGCCTCCATAACCGCTTTATTTGTAAGAGCAAGTGCCTCGTCAACAGTCTTACCCTTAACCATTTCAGTTGCCATTGAACTTGTTGCAATAGCCGCACCGCAACCGAATGTCTTGAACTTAACGTCTTTTATAACATCGTCTTGAATATCCATATATATCTTCATAATATCACCGCACTTTGCATTGCCGACTTCACCGACTGCATTTGCGTTGTCTATCTGACCTACATTTCTTGGATTTGAGAAATGGTCCATAACTTTTTCACTGTACATAATTAATTATCTCCTTTCTCTACGCCCTCATATAAAGGTGACATATCTCTTAATCTTTGTATAATCGGAGGAAGTACCTCTACTACGTAATCAACGTCCTCCTCTGTTGTTTCATCGCCTACACTGAGTCTTAGCGAACCGTGAGCAATTTCGTGAGGTAAACCTATTGCAATAAGAACGTGTGACGGATCAAGCGAGCCTGACGCACAAGCACTTCCGCTTGACGCCGCAACACCTTTCATATCAAGCATCATCAATATTGATTCGCCCTCAACATATTGGAATGAGAAGTTTACGTTGTTGCAAAGTCTGCCCTCGTCCTCAGGACCGTTAAGACGGCAATAAGGAATATTCTTTCTGATACCCTCAATCAATCTGTTACGCATTTTCTTTGCGTGTTCGATATTTTCATCAAGGTTTTCCGTTGCAAGCTCAAGTGCCTTTGCAAGGCCTGCTATGCCTGCAAGATTTTCCGTTGCTGCTCTCTTTCCTCTTTCCTGTCCTCCGCCGTGAATAAGGTTGTCTATTCTTATACCGTTTCTGATGTACAACATTCCGACACCCTTAGGACCATGGAACTTATGTGCAGAAAGTGAAAGCAAGTCAACGCCTAAATCCTGCAAATCTATCTTCATATGTCCGATAGCCTGTACTGCGTCCGTATGGAAAATAACTCTGTGTTTCTTTGCAATTTCCGCAATTTCCTTGATTGGCTCAACCGTTCCGATTTCATTGTTAGCCGTCATTATTGAAATAAGTATTGTATTGTCCTTTATAGCGTCCTCAACAGCTTTCGGACTTACAAAGCCGTATTCGTCAACATCAAGATAAGTAACTTCAAAGCCATGCTTTTCAAGATATTCGCAAGTGCTTAAAATTGCGTGATGTTCGATTTTGCTTGTTATAATGTGGTTGCCCTTTGACTTGTTTGCAAGTGCAATACCTTTTATCGCCCAGTTGTCAGCCTCACAACCGGAACCCGTAAAATAAATTTCGTTTACGTTTTTTGCATTAAGGCTTTTCGCAACGCTCTCTCTAAGCTTATAAAGTGCCTGTTCGGCATCTCTGCCTATTTTATAGAATTTCGATGACGCATTGCCGTATATATCTGTATAATATGGCATCATTGCATTAAGAACTTCTTTTTTAAGGCTTGTAGTAGCATTGTTGTCCATGTATACTGAATTCATTAAAATCATCTCCTGTATTAAAGTTGAACATTTGAATAACTGTTCAAACATATTTTACTTTATATTTCCTACTTTGTCAATAGGTTTTGTAGATTTTCTTTCTTTTATTCTATACAAAATTTATGTCTGTTTTACATCATTGCTTTATTTAATATTCCAATTTTATTTATTGCTATACTTCTTATTTTGAGATATAATATATATTAACAATGTAATTTTGAGGAGATAAAAATGAACATTACCGGTATTATAACAGAATACAATATTTTTCACAACGGACACAAATATCAAATTGACGAAATAAAAAAACATTCGGACGCAGTGGTTGCCGTAATGAGCGGCAGTTTTGTACAGCGTGGTGACGTTGCGATAACGGATAAATGGTCACGTGCAAAAACGGCACTTTGGGGTGGTGTTGACCTTGTTATTGAACTTCCTGTATGTTATGCGTTAAATGCCGCACCGAATTTTGCGACAGGCGGTATTAATATTTTAAACGCACTCGGTGTTGTCAACAACATTTGTTTCGGCTCTGAATCAGGCAGTATCGATGAACTTATGTCTGCCGCAGAATTGCTTGAAAACGAAAACAGCGAAATATCCGAAAAAATAAAAAAATACGTTATGGGCGGTATGAGTTATCCAAACGCGCTCACAAAGGCATATTCCGCACTTATCCCGTCAGATATATTGTCTGAGCCAAACAACATTCTTGCAACGGAATATATTCGTGCATTAATCCGCTCTGACAGCAAAATCAAACCTATGACCGTAAAACGTCACAAAGCAGGCTACCACGACAGAAATTTGTATCAAAATATAGCAAGTGCGACAAAACTCCGTGAAATGAACAGAAACAATGAAAATATAAATGACTTTATACCATATAAATTAGGAGATATTAATTGTGACATTCCGTACGACATATCGAATTTGGACAGTGCAATCATTTCAAAATTACGTCTTATGACCGCTGAAGAATTGCAAAATATCAGTGAAGTTACAGAGGGGATTGAAAACAGAATTTTAAGCAGTGCAAATATGTCATACAGTTTTGAAACCCTTGTCGAAAACGTTAAAAACAAGCGGTACACCACAAGCAAAATCAGACGTATGATAATCTCAGCTTTGATAGGCTTTACAAAGGATATATACTCCCCTATGCCACAGTATATCCGCATTCTCGGTATGAATAAGGTCGGTATGACGATTTTAAAACAGGCAAAAGACATCTGCAAAGTTCCGATAATCACAAAAACAGCTGACTTTAAAGAACAAAGTCCGCAATTTAATCTTGATGTGCGTGCCACAAATATAGCAATGCTATGCAATCCCATACCGACACACCGTATCGGCAATGCGGATTTAAAGAAATCTCCTATTATAATGAAATAAAAATATTTTTTTCTTGCATTTGAACGCATTTTTTTAATATTTTTTAATTTTTTTGTAAAATACCCTTGCACAGTATGTTAAATTCTGATAAAATATATGTAATGGTTACGAAAAATTTGTAATAATATTTACGAATGTTATTCGTTTAAATATTATTCTATAATCGAAAGGATTGATATTTAATAATGGATAGAACTATACTCATTATTGAGGACGAACAGAAAATTAATGATATTCTTGCATTTTCACTTGGCAAAGACGGTTATAAGACTTTGTCTGCATTTGACGGCGTAAAAGGTCTTGAAATGGCACTTAAAGAAAACCCTGACTTAATTTTACTTGACGTAATGCTACCCGGAATGGACGGTTTTGAAGTATGTCGAAAAGTTCGTGAAAAATCACAAGTTCCTATTATTATGCTTACTGCCCGTGAAGACGAAGTTGACAAAGTTTTAGGTCTTGAGCTTGGTGCGGACGACTACATAACAAAGCCGTATTCAATGCGTGAACTTACCGCAAGAGTTAAAGCCAACCTAAGAAGAAGTACGGCACAGCCTGTTGTTGAGGAAGAACCTGAAAATCAAAATACAATTAATTCGGGTGAGCTTTCAATCAATGTTGAAAGATACGAAGTTGCTAAGAACGGCGAAATTATCGACATAACACTTCGCGAATTTGAACTTCTTAAATTTCTTGCCATGCAGCCGGATAAAATTTTCTCACGTGAGAAATTGCTTGAAAATGTATGGGGTTACGAATATTACGGAGATGTTCGTACTGTCGATGTTACGGTAAGACGTCTTAGAGAAAAAATCGAAGATGATCCGAGTATGCCTAAATACATTATCACAAAACGTGGCGTAGGCTACTATTTTAACAAATAATATTGAACTCATACACCCGAAACATTAATTTGTTTTGGGTGTTTTGTAGTATTTAAGTATTTAAGTATTTATTATAGAAAGGTTTTTATTTTATGTTTAAAAGTATACGTTGGAAAATAACAGTTATATTTGTACTTCTTGTACTCGCCACGGAATTATTTATAGGCGGTTTCAATATTTTAGGCGTTATGAAACATTATCACGATGATTTTTCAAACAGCATTAATGAGGTATTCACCGAAGATATTAAAAACGACCTTCTTGCCGCCGCAAACGAAATAAGTATTCCTGCCGAAAGTACGGATACATCTATTGTTATAGAAGAAAATTCCCAAAGCAATATTAATTTAATCAACAATATCCTATCTTCCCACTCAGGCAAACTCGGAATTACATCATCAAGATATTACAATATTGTTGACGGTTCATCGGGCGAGATTTTATTTTCATCAAACGGCTCTACAACCACCGACGCAACTCCGTCACTTATGAATGCCCTAAACGGTACGGAATCGAAAGAAACAAAGCTTACTCAAAGCTATATGGACTACGCATTTCCGCTACACAACGGTGACGCGGTAAAGTATGTTATATACATCAAAGACACTTGCCAAATGCAAAACAGCGTAACTCACAGTATGGTGACAATTCTTTTGATTTTATTGTTGGTATCTCTTATTATATCATCAATCGCGGGAAGTATTATTTCAAAGTCTATCACCGACCCTATCAAACAGCTTTCGGTACAGGCAAAAAAACTTGCGGCAGGTGATATAAACGCACTTCAAAAATCAGATTCAAAAGATGAAATTGCCGACCTTACAAACTCGCTTATCAATCTTGCTCACACAAGAAAGCAGTCCTCCGACCAAGCAAAAGGCGAAAAAATTAAGGTTGAAACCATTCTTCAAAATATGAATGACGGTATTATCGCATTTGACTTAAAAGGCAATCTAATCCATTTTAACCGTGAAGCAAAAAAACTTCTTAACCGCCAGTATCTTGACGATATTAGATTTGACCGTTTCTTTAAAGAAATCAATGCAAACATCACGCTTGGCGATTTGCTTTATATGAATCCCGACGGTTCTGTCGAACGTGAAATCAAGCTTGCAAACCAATATTTACGTTTAAACTTTGCACCGTTCAAGGCTGATAACAAAGTCGGCGGTATCATTGTCGTTATACACGATGTTACAAAGCAGGAAAAACTTGAGCAGTCACGTCGTGACTTTGTTGCGAACGTGTCGCACGAACTTCGTACACCGCTTACAACAATCAAGTCTTACTCCGAAACACTTGCCGATATGCCCGATGTTGACAGAGAATTGCAAGTACGTTTTCTTGACGTTATCGCGTCCGAATCTGACAGAATGGCAAGAATTATAAGCGACCTGCTTACCCTATCGGAGCTTGACGAAAACCAAACATTCACAAAACCGCCGGAGCCGATCGACATTCGTCAAATGCTTGAATCAATCGTTGAGCGTATGTCGCTTACGGCAAAGAAGAAAAATCAGACTTTAACATATCACCCTATTAATGAAGTGCCTGTTATATCCGGCGATCACGACGGTTTGGAACGCGTTATTATAAATATCGTCAGCAACGCGATGAAATACACACGCGAGGGCGGTACTATCGAAGTATATTCAAGCAAGGTTTATAACGACATTTGTATCAAAGTAGCCGATAACGGTATCGGAATACAAGAAGATAAACTTCCGCACATTTTCGACCGTTTCTACCGTGTAGACAAGGCTCGTTCGCGTGACACAGGCGGTACAGGTCTTGGTCTTGCCATCGCAAAACAAACGCTTGAATCATCATTTAACGGTAAGATTAAAATATCAAGTGAATTCCACAAAGGAACTGAAGTAACTATCACTATTCCTGTCAGTGAATAAGGAGGCTTGTTGAAGTGAAACGTTTTCCTATAAAAGTTATTTTACTTTCATTGTTTATAGTAATAAACCTGACCGTTATTTGTACATTCCCCACTTCTATGTCCGATAACGATTCTGAAGAGGTTGTAAACAATCTTGTTACTTTTTTGAACAAAAACGATATGACCGTTTCTCCGACAATTATCGATAAAGAAACAAAAAAAGTTTCTTCTGCCACACTGCAAAATTTTATTGAAGACAGAGATGCTTTTGCAAAAAATATTTTAGGAGCAAAAAAAGAAGTAACAAAAAATGGCGAAACATACACAGCAAATGGAAATCAAGTTATTTTTGACGGCAATAAGTTTTCTTTTGTACCGAAAACACCTGTTGCATTGTCCGAAACGCACGGCATAGATGCGGTTAATGCCTCAAAGAAAGGTAAAAAAATCGCCGCTTATTACGGTTTCGACAGCCAAAACGCTTTGATTGTTTCATCTGATGACAACGGAAAATATCATATTTTTATGACTTACACAATAGAAAATTTACCTGTCTTTAATGACTATATGACATTTGATATAACTTCCGACGGTCTTATAGGTTTTAGCGGTGTATGGTTTACGCAAAATTCACTCGGCGAATATCGCAACGCAAAAAGCGTTGCCGACGCTCTGCTTGAATTTTCGGCAAGCAAAGATAAACCCAACGGCAAAATCGAAATAAGTGATATTACTCTCGGATATAATATCGTTGATTTTGACACCTCCCCTACCGAACTTCAGCCCGTATGGAGAATAACATTGAAAGACGGCTCAAAATATTATATAAACGCATAAAAAATGCACATCTGACAGATGTGCATTTTCTTTATTATTACTCAAACAAAATATCTTTCTTCTCTAACAATTCATCATTTTCAAGAACATCTTTTTCAAACTTTTCAACACCCAAGCGGTCTATCGCAACGCCAAGACGTTCTTTTTGATTTGCGTTAAGTTTAAACCAAATCATTGTCTTTTCAAGTATCGGTGCAATTTCTTCTTCCGAAACGAACTTTGAAAGCGGTGTACCCATTCTTGATTTTTTACCCCATGTACCGCCTACATATATTTGATAAACGACTTCATTATGCGGTTTCACTGCCTTAAACGGACATTTGTTTTCACTGCACACTCCGCAAGTCTTACAGACATTTTCATCTATAACCATTTTACCGTCAACAAGTTTAGCGGCTTTTGACGGACATGATTTTTCAATCATACAAACCTTACAGCCTTTGCAATTTTCCGAATTGTACTTAGGTATTCTGTGTCCCTCGATACCAAAATCGTTCAACGCAGGCTTTACGCAACTGTTCGGACAGCCGCCTATACCGATTTTAAACTTATGCGGCAATTTTATATCAGCCCAGCCTATGTAATATTCATCATAAAGTTTTGTGGCAAGTGCGTGAGTGTCATAATTGCCGTAAACACAAGTTGTACCTTTACATGATGTAATCGGTCGGATTTTATTTCCTGTTCCGCCGAATTTAAGTCCGTGACTTTCGGCATAATCAATCGCATCTTGTACGTTTTCATAAGGAATACCCTGAATTTCAAGCCCAAGACGTGTTGTAGGAATTACTTTACCGTTACCGAATTTACTTGATATTTCCGATACGGTTTTTAAATCGTCCGGAGAAAATACAGTTCCGCGCGGTACAATTCTTCCCGAAAAAATTTCAGTACCTCTGTTAATCAAAAAGCCTTTTCCCTTTACCTCCGCTATCTGTGCAGGTTTCAAATTTGCCATACAAACACCTCTCTCATTTTCTCTTATAAAATTACAATAATTTTATCACGGCACAAATTTCTTGTCAATCAATATTCGGCTTAATCTAAATTTTTTCCATAGAAAAAGCATAGTTGATAATTATTTTCCAAATTATCTCTATGCTTTTTTTACTATTTCACTTTGATATTAACCGTTGCATTTGTTCCTATAATATTTTCAAGCGGTATATCGGAATTTACCAACTTTATCTTAATCGGTATAAGCTGAGTTGTTTTTGTGTATGTACCGGAAGTTGAGAAACTTGTTGTCTGTCCCGTAAGTGCATTATTTGTAATGCTGTTCACCTGCGTTACAATGCCCTCAAATTTTTGTGAACCGTATGCGTCAAGCGTTACTTTGACCAACTGACCTTCTTTTATTTTGGTTATATCCTTTTCTTCGATATTCGCACCGATATACAGTATGTATTTGCCACATAACCCATAACATCGGTTGTAAGAACATAGTCACCCCTCTCGGCGTCAACTTCTATGAACTTTCCGTTTGACGGCGATTTAATATACGGACCGCCGTCCACACGTCCCAATATCTCGCCTGACTCAACGTATTTGCCGACATAGGCATTAAACTTAAGTACCTGTGTCTTTTAAATCTCCGTTAGCCTTGTCAAATCGTTTAAATTCAAAATTCTGCGAATTAAATGCTCTTGTTACAAGCATACCTTCTATATTTTCACGGCTGACCAAGTTAAGCTTATCAACAAGTTTTTGCATGAGCGTCATTTTAGGCATTGCCACAAGGAATATAAACACTATCAAAATCACTATTGCCGACAGTGAAACAATGATTATCCACGAAAGCTCCTTACTGTTTTCAAGAGCCTTAACAGCACCGCCGACGCCCAAAATCGGTGCATAAAACACCATCCTGATAAGCATAACAAGCAAATTTTGAATTTGCGTAATATCGTTTGTCGTACGCGTTATAAGTGACGCGGTAGAGAATTTATCAAATTCGGCATTTGAGAACAGTTCCACCTTTTTATACACGTCTTTTCGCATATCTCTCGAAACCTTAGCCGCAACATTTGCCGCAAGATAGCCGACACATACACAACACCCGAATTTTGAGCCATATTTTTGTACATCCAAAGAACCGCATATTCCGATCTTGTTATGTCGTTTGTCAAAACTTTTGTAAAATCTATTCGCTTATTAGGATCAAATATACTTATAAATCTTTGTATTTCTTCATCCATTTAATCATTAACCCCCTTAATAATTAGTTGTCTTAATATAATACAGACTTTCACTCCGTAATTGTCAATTCTGTTTACTGAATATTTTATGGTTTTGATAAAAAAAATAACAGCACATCAAAGTGCTGTTATTTTCATAATTTTTTAGTGTTTGCCGTGGCATTTACCTGCCATGGCACAGTTGCTGCAACCGCAGCCACAGGAGGATTTGCCCTTCTTTTTATCTTTTATCATCTTATTGATGATAAGTACAACTACCGCAACAAGTGCAATACACACAATTATTGTAGATAAATTATTCATTAACCATGTCATTTTAAAACCCTCCTTATATCATTTGTCTTATATTGTTTTACGCTGATACTGATCTTTGAGTCTTTAAAGTGTTTGATTCTTTATAAGGCTTAAACAGCATATAGCAGATAAATGCAATTATAGCGATTGCAAATATAAGACCGATTACGTTTACACTGCCTGTAACAAGCAAACCTATTTGATAAATTACAAGTGCGATTGCGTAAGCGAATACACACTGATAGCCGATTGCGAATGCAGTCCACTTAGCGTTATTCATTTCACGCTTGATAGCTCCCATTGCGGCGAAACAAGGTGCGCAAAGCAGGTTGAATACAAGGAATGAATATCCGCTGATTGGGATAAATTTCTGAGCCATATTCTGATAAACAGAACCGTCGCCTGCACCGTAAAGAATACCCAATGTACCAACGATATTTTCCTTAGCAACAAGACCTGTAATTGATGCAACTGTTGCTTGCCAGTTACCCCAGCCAAGAGGAGCAAATATCCAAGAAATTGCTTTACCGATTGTTGCAAGAATTGAGTAGTCGATTTGGTCTTCTGTAAGCATTGTGAATGCTCCGTCTACAAAACCGAAGTATGTCGTAAACCATACAAGGATTGTTGAAAGAAGAATAATTGTTCCGGCTTTCTTAATGAATGACCAGCCTCTTTCCCACATTGAACGAAGTAGGTTTATAACTGTAGGCATATGGTATGCAGGAAGTTCCATAACGAACGGAGCAGGATCGCCCGCAAACATCTTTGTCTTCTTTAGCATAATACCAGAAATGATAATTGCAGCCATACCGACGAAGTATGTTGATGTAGCAACCCAAGCCGAACCGCCGAAGATAGCACCGGCAATCATTGCAATAAACGGAGTCTTAGCACCGCAAGGTATAAATGTTGTTGTTATTATAGTCATTTTTCTGTCACGGTCATTTTCGATAGTTCTCGATGCCATAATACCCGGAACACCGCAGCCTGTACCGATAAGAATAGGGATAAATGATTTACCCGAAAGACCGAACTTACGGAATACTCTATCCAATACGAATGCAATACGAGCCATATAACCGCAAGATTCAAGGAATGCAAGCAAGATGAACAATACAAGCATTTGTGGTACGAAACCAAGTACGGCACCGACACCGGCAACTATACCGTCAAGGATAAGTCCCTTTAGCCAGTCTGCACAGTTGATTGCGTCAAGTCCGTTTTCAACAAGTACAGGGATACCCGGTACCCATACACCGTAATCAGCAGGATCAGGTTCTGCACATTCGTACTTATCATAAACGCCAACCGAGTCAAGAAGATCATCATATGTAGCAGTATCTTCTTCATCAGCCATTGTTTCTTCATCGACTACTGTATATTCGATTTCATCAATGTTTTTTACATCTTCAACAAATGCAGCAAGTTCTGCCTTAGCAACTTCAGGATCAAAATCTTCTGATTCTGTATCAAGCGCCTCTGCAACTGCGTCTGTATCAATACCCTGTTCGCTTGCAGCGTCAATATAACCGTTTACTATATCTGACGCACTTGTGAATTCGTCAGCAGCCTCTGTGTAAGCAGATGAACCGATACCGAACAAATGCCAGCCGTCACCGAACAATCCGTCGTTTGCCCAGTCTGTGGCACTTGAACCTACTGTTACCATTGCTATGTAATATACAAGGAACATTACAACTGCGAATATCGGAAGTCCCAACCATCTGTTTGTAACAATTCGGTCAATCTTATCAGATGATGAAAGCTTACCGGCACTCTTCTTTTTATAACAGCCCTTAATAAGTTCTGCTATGTAAACATATCTGTCGTTTGTTATGATACTTTCTGCGTCATCGTCAAGTTCATCCTCTGCCGCTTTAATATCATTTTCAATATGTGACAATTTTTCCTGCGGAATATTAAGTTGTGCAAGCACCTTTTCGTCACGTTCAAAAATCTTTATTGCATACCATCTCTGTTGTTCTTCCGGCATATCGTGAAGAACAGCCTCTTCGATATGTGCTATTGCGTGTTCAACAGGGCCCGAGAACTCGTGCTTTGGAATTGTCTTACCGTTTTTAGCGGCTGAAACAGCTTCTTCGGCAGCTTCCATAATACCTGTACCCTTTAGAGCAGATATTTCAACAACTTTACATCCAAGCTGACGGGATAGTTCCTGAATATTAATCTTATCGCCGTTTTTCTTAACAATATCCATCATATTGACTGCGATAACAACCGGAATACCCAATTCTGTAAGCTGAGTTGTAAGATATAAGTTTCTTTCAAGGTTTGTACCGTCTACAATATTAAGTATTGCGTCAGGTCTTTCGCCGATAAGATAATTTCTTGCAACAACTTCTTCCAATGTATATGGAGAAAGTGAATAAATACCCGGAAGGTCAGTGATGACAACACCGTCATGTTTCTTTAATTTACCTTCTTTTTTCTCGACCGTAACACCCGGCCAGTTACCTACGAATTGATTAGAACCTGTAAGAGCATTAAATAGTGTTGTCTTACCGCAGTTCGGGTTACCCGCAAGGGCAATTCTTACATTCATTCTTAAATTCCTCTCTTTCACAATTTAATTCAGTACATTAATGAATATACCAAAATTATTCAACTTCAATCATTTCTGCGTCGGCTTTTCTTAATGAAAGCTCATAACCTCTTACTGTGACCTCAATCGGATCACCAAGCGGTGCAACCTTACGAATATGCACTTCAGCACCTCTTGTGATACCCATATCCATAATTCTGCGTTTTACCGCACCTTCACCGTGCAATTTGACTACCTTTACAGTATCGCCGATTGCTGCCTGTTTAAGTGTTTTCATTTTCGCTGTACCTCCCTTTAATTAAATCATAATTTTTTGTGCCAGTTCGTTGCTGATTGCAACTCTGGTTTCTTTTACATTTACAATTACGTTTCCGCCAAGTTTACTGATTATCTTGACGTGTCCTCCAACAACAAAACCAAGATTTTCAAGATGTTTTTTTACTTCCGGCTTTCCGCCAATCTTTTTAATTATGTTGTCTTCATCAACATCTACCAGTGTTAAAGGCATCATAAATTTACCTCCGTTCTGGTTAGCATTCGTATAAATAAAAACTAACCCCAAGAATATAGTTTTTGGTTAGCACTTTCTAACCATTAGTTAGTTTATCAAAACTAACCTTTCTTGTCAAGTGTATATGTCATATCTTTTTTACGCATCAACTTTAAAAATTGTTGTTCACTTTGCACAAAATGTTGTATCCCGCCTTATTTTTGCTCATTTTTTATTCGTCCCTAAAATTTGTTAGCCTAATCTCACTGTTTTAACCTAAAAAAAATATCGGAATTTTTTTTAAAATATTCAATATATTTTTTGACAATCGCAATTTATTGTGATATAATATCTTTACTACTACAATATGTACACATTTTCACACAGAAAGGTGTTAAACTATGATAATCAAAGAGTCGGCCGAAAACTATTTGGAGGCCATACTTATGTTAAAGAACAAAAACGGTTATGTTCGCAGTATTGATGTTGCTCATCATCTTAACTTCACAAAACCGAGCGTATCCGTTGCAATGAAATCCTTTCGTGAAGAAGGCTATGTTACCGTTGATACCGACGGAAATATCACCCTTACCGACAAAGGTATGGAGATTGCTCAAAAAATCTATGAACGTCACCAGGTTATTGCTAAGGCTCTTATCGCCCTCGGTGTCGATGAAGAAACTGCGTATGATGACAGTTGTAAAATAGAGCATGATTTAAGTGATATTACTTTTCAGAAAATCAAAGAATATTTTCTTAGTCACACAAATGAAAATATATGATTTGTTTTAGCAATATTATCTAAATTATTTTGTCTTTTATCTGCTTATTAATGTACTTCGACAATTCTCATACCAATATAGTATGAATCGTTGACAAAAATATGTTTAATATGGTATAATCAACGTGGTTAGAAACAGCTAACCATGCAGTAAAAACTTACTTTTAGCTAACTTTTTGCTAACTGTAAAACACTATCAGTTCACAACTGTTTACAAAACAGTTGAATATATTATGGGAGGTCAAAACAAATGACAGATTTCGAACAATGGAAAGGATTTGAACAAGGTAAATGGTGCGATGATATCGACACTCGTGATTTCATCCAGAAGAACTACACACCATATGATGGCGACGAGTCATTCCTTGCAGGTCCAACAGACGCAACAAACAAGCTATGGGGTAAACTTCAAGAGCTTCAGAAGCAAGAAAGAGCTAAGGGCGGCGTACTTGATATGGATACTCATATCGTTACCGGTATCAACGCTCATAAGCCAGGATATATTGACGAAAGCATGAAAGACCTTGAAAAGATAGTAGGTCTACAGACAGACAAGCCTCTTAAGCGTGCATTTATGCCTTTCGGTGGTATTAAGATGGCAGAAGAAGCTTGCAGCACATACGGTTATGAGCCGGACCCTGAACTTCACAAGATTTTCACTCAGTATCACAAGACACATAACCAAGGTGTTTTTGATGTATACACACCTGAAATGCGTGCAGTTCGTAAGAACAAGATTATTACAGGTCTACCTGACACATACGGCCGTGGCAGAATCGTAGGCGACTATCGTAGAGTTGCTCTTTACGGTATTGATATGCTTATCGCAAAGAAACAAGAAGATTTCGTTGAATGCCAAAGTGAATCAATGTTTGAAGATGAAATTCGTCAACGTGAAGAAATCACAATGCAAATCAACGCTCTTAAAGAAATGAAGACAATGGCTGAATCATACGGATTCGATATTTCAAAGCCTGCTAAGGACGCAAGAGAAGCTTGCCAATGGCTATACTTCGGTTATCTTGCAGCTATCAAGACACAGAACGGTGCTGCAATGAGTGTTGGTAGAGTATCAACATTCCTTGATATTTATATCCAACGTGACCTTGACAACGGCACTCTAACAGAAGAAGAAGCTCAAGAACTTATCGACCATATGGTTATGAAGTTCCGTATGGTTAAGTTCGCTCGTATTCCATCATACAACGAACTATTCTCAGGTGACCCGGTTTGGGCTACACTTAATGTTGGCGGTAAAGGTGTTGACGGCAGATCAATGGTTACAAAGAACGACTTCCGTTTCCTTCACACATTGGAAAACATGGGTCCTTCACCTGAACCAAACCTAACAGTTCTTTACTCATCAAAGCTTCCTGAAGCATTCAAGCGTTATGCTGCTGCTATTTCAGTTCGTACAAGCTCAATTCAATACGAAAACGATGACGTTATGCGTGTTACTTGGGGTGACGACTACGCTATCTGCTGCTGCGTATCTGCAACACAAACAGGTAAAGAAATGCAATTCTTCGGTGCAAGAGCTAACCTCGCTAAGTGTCTTCTATACGCTATCAACGGTGGTATGGACGCAAGAACAAAGGTACAAGTCGGCCCTGAATACAGACCAATCACTTCTGAATATCTTGATTATGATGAAGTTCTTGACAAGTATGACAAGATGATGGATTGGCTTGCAAGAGTTTATGTACGTACACTAAACGTAATTCACTATATGCACGACAAGTATTACTATGAAGCAGCTGAAATGGCTCTTATCGATACAGATGTACGTCGTACATTCGCAACAGGTATCGCAGGTTTCTCACACGTTGTTGACTCACTTTCAGCTATTAAGTACGCTAAGGTTAAGACAGTTCGTGACGAAAACGGCATTGTAGTTGACTTTGAAACAGAAGGCGACTTCCCTCGTTACGGTAACGATGATGACCGTGCTGACGAAATCGCAGTATGGCTACTAAAGACATTTATGGCTAAGATTAAGAAGTGCCACACATATCGTAACTCAGAGCCTACAACATCAATCCTTACAATCACATCAAACGTTGTTTACGGTAAGGCTACTGCATCACTTCCTGACGGACGTAAAGCAGGTGAACCACTTTCACCGGGTGCTAACCCATCATACGGTGCAGAACAAAACGGTTTGGTTGCATCACTTAACTCAGTTGCTAAATTGCCATATGAGTATGCTCTTGACGGTATTTCAAATACACAAACAATTAACCCTGACGCTCTTGGTCACGAAGAATCAGAACAGGTTACAAACCTTGTAAACGTTCTTAACGGTTACTTTGATCAAGGTGCTCACCACCTAAACGTTAACGTATTCGGTAAAGAAAAGCTTATCGACGCTATGGAACATCCTGAAAAGGAAGAATACGCTAACTTTACAATCCGTGTATCAGGTTACGCAGTTAAGTTTATCGACCTTACTCGTGAGCAACAGCTTGACGTTATCTCAAGAACTTGTCACGCATCAATGTAATTTGATATGATAGGACACATTCATTCAACTGAAAGTTTTGGTGCCGCTGACGGACCCGGCGTAAGATTTATAGTCTTTATGCAAGGCTGCCATATGCGGTGCCGCTACTGTCATAATCCGGATACCTGGAAAATGGGCGGCGGAGATGAAGTAACTGCCGATGAGATTTTAAAACGTGCATTGCGTTTTAAACCTTATTGGGGTAAAGACGGCGGTATTACCATAAGCGGCGGCGAACCGTTATTACAAATTGATTTTGTAATTGAATTGTTCAAAAAAGCTAAAGAGCTTGGTATTAATACTTGTATTGATACTGCCGGTAATCCTTTCACAAAGGAAGATCCTTTCTTCAGCAAGTTTGAAGAACTTATGAAATATACCGATTTACTGCTTCTTGATTTGAAAGAAATCAACCCTACCCGCCATAAAGACCTAACAGGTTTTGATAATTCAAATATTATCGAAATGGCAAAGTATCTTTCCGAAATCAATAAGCCTGTTTGGATAAGACACGTTCTTGTTCCTGAACACAGCGATTTTGATGAAGATTTAGACGCTTTGGGTGATTTTATTGATACACTTTCAAATGTAGACCGTGTAGAGATTTTACCTTATCATACACTTGGTAAATTCAAGTGGGAGAACTTAGGTATTCCTTACACTTTGGAAAGTATATCTCCCCCATCTGCCGAACGCATCGAAAATGCTAAAAACAGAATTCACGCAGGTATCAGAAAACAGTAATATATAAGACGGAGCATATGCTCCGTCTTTTTTATTGCTATTAAAACGATTGGGTATTGTTGTTCATTATAACACCCAAAACTTTTACGCATACAAAAAGCCGTACAGCTTTAATCTGTACGGCTCATATTTAGCTATAAATTCAATTATTTAATAACTCTGACTCTTATAACAGCGTCAATTTGATTTAGCTTTTCAATAGCTTCTGCAGGGATTGCGTGGTCAGTATTGATGATTGTATATGCAAGCTCACCCTTTGACTTATTAATCATATCTGAGATATTCACACTTGAAAGTGCCTCTGTAAACTTAGCGATAACATTCGGAATATTTTTATGTGCAATAGCAATTCTTCCGATATTGTCTTCAGGAAGTGAACAATTCGGGAAGTTTACCGAATTTAGGATATTACCGTTTTCAAGGTAATCAGCCAATTCCTGAGCAGCCATAACTGCACAGTTATCTTCTGATTCGGCAGTTGACGCACCAAGGTGAGGAATGTTTATAATACCCGGTTGGTTGACTGTTTCACTGTCAGCAAAGTCAACAACGTACTTAGCAACCTTACCGTCAGCCAAAGCCTTTTTAATATCCGCATTATTTACAAGACCACCTCTTGCAAAGTTAAGAATTATAACACCGTCTTTCATTTGTGCGATTGTTTCGGCGTTAATTGTATTTCTTGTTGAATCCATTAGCGGAACGTGAATTGTTATGTAATCTGCCGCCGCATAAACTTCTTCAGGGCTGTTAGCCTTTTTAACGTGTCTTGAAAGTTTTAAAGCAGAGTCAACCGACAAATAAGGGTCATATCCGATAACTTCCATACCCAAAGCATAAGCCGCATTTGCAACAAGAATACCGATAGCACCCAAACCGATTATACCAAGAGTCTTGCCCTTAATTTCGCAGCCTGCGAAGTTTGACTTACCCTTTTCAACCTGCTTGTCAACGTCATCGCCGGTAAGTGTATTTGCCCAAGCGACACCGCCGATAACATCTCTTGATGCCAACAACATACCTGCAATAACCAATTCCTTAACAGCATTTGCGTTTGCACCCGGAGTATTGAATACTACGATACCCTTTTCACTGCACTTGTCAATCGGAATATTGTTTGTTCCCGCACCTGCTCTTGCAACCGCCTTTAGTGATTCAGGCAATTCCATATCGTGCATTTTAAAACTTCTAAGAATGATACCGTCTGCGTCAACATTGGCATCATCAGTTATTTTATAATTATCGTTAAGCTGGTCAAGACCACATTTAGCTATCTTATTAAGTGTCAATATATTGAACATTGTCTAATCTCCTTTTCGTTTATATAAAACACCCGAATAGCTTCGGGTGTAATATAATTACATATTCTCTGACTCGAATTTCTTCATAAATTCGACTAATTTCTCTACTCCCTCTACAGGCATAGCATTGTAAATGCTTGCTCTCATACCGCCGACTGTTCTGTGGCCCTTTAGGTTTACAAAACCGGCAGCTTTTGCCTCTGCAACGAACTTAGCATCAAGTTCTTCATTACCTGTTACAAACGGTGCGTTCATAAGTGAACGATCCTCCGGAACTACTGTACCCTTGAACATCTTTGATGAATCAAGATAATCATAAAGAATTTTAGCTTTCTTTTCGTTGATTTCCTGAAGTGCCTTAACTCCGCCTTGTTCCTTTATCCATTCAAGAACAAGCTTTAGTACATATATTCCGTATGTCGGAGGAGTATTGTACATTGAGCCGTTGTCGGCATGTGTCTTATAGTCAAGCATTGTAGGAGTAATATCCATTGCGTCGCCTACAAGGTCCTCACGAACGATTACAAGTGTTACACCTGCAGGGCCAAGATTTTTCTGTGCACCGGCAAACAGTAAACCGAACTTTGAAACGTCGATTTCCTCTGACATTACGCATGATGAAATATCTGCGATAAGAGGAACGTCGCACTGTGGAAGTTCTGTATATCTTGTTCCGTAAATTGTGTTGTTGTAGCAGATATAGAAGTAATCTGCATCGCTTGAAAATGTTGATTTATCAAGCTTTGGTATGTATGAAAAAGTTTTATCGGCAGAAGATGCAACTCTGTTGACTGTAATGTATCTTTCAGCCTCGGCAGCTGCTTTCTTCGCCCACTGACCTGTTATAACATAATCAGCTTTCTTATTCTTGGACGCAAGATTTAGCGGAATCATAGCAAATTGTGTTGAACCGCCGCCTTGCAAGAACAATACTTTGTAATTATCAGGAACGTGCATAAGTTCTCTTACAAGAGCTTCAGCACTGTCGATAATATCTTGATAGTCCTTAGATCGGTGGCTCATTTCCATAACGGACATACCGCTTGTACCGTACTCCAGCATTTCAGTTTGCGCCTTCTTCAATACTTCCTCAGGCAGCATTGATGGTCCGGCTGAAAAGTTATAAACTCTACTCATTTTTTTTTAGCCTCCAATATATATAATATACATATTATTATATATCAAAATTCCATTTCCGTCAATACATATTGACCAAACTCCGATAAAAATTTAACATAATTTCTCTTTATTTTTACATCACTTTGTATAATTCTCTATTGCACTTGCGATTGCCCACGCAAGTTTTGACTGATATTCGTCACTTGCAAGTTTTTTCTCCTCGTCCGGATTTGACAAAAAACCACATTCTACAAGTATTGCGGGCATAGGCGGATTTTTCATTAAAAATAATCGTTCATCTGCGGTCTTTACCGCGTGCATTTCCGCACCCGTCACCTCGCTCATTTTATTTTGAATACTTTTTGCAAGCCTCTCGATTTCGGGGTGATTTTTGTCGTAAAATATGTGCAGACCGCTCACTTTTTGGTCACCGAACGAATTCATATGTATGCTCACAAAAATATCTGCGTGACTGTTTTTCATAATATCTAACCGTTTGTTCATATCCGATACTTTCATTTTGCGAATAGTCTCGGCATTTTCGTCCTGTAAACCGCTGTCGCCGCTGCGTGTTAAAATCACTTCAAAGCCTTTGCTTTCAAGCACTTCCTGCAATTTCTGAACAATCGCAAGATTAATGTCCTTTTCCACCACTCCGCTCACACCCACCGCCCCACCGTCAGGTTCGCCGTGTGGGGCGTTAGCATTATGCTTTAAAATTTCCAATGAATATCTATTTCTCGTTCTTTCGTTTCCAGATTTAACGCTCCTACATACACTTTGTCAATCAATTCATGTACAAGCTCAAATGTTAGTTTGTCAATATTCTTATATTTTTCTAATATCATTTCCCGACTGAATGTAGTTTTCTTTTCGGTTGATAATCCTATACATTCCTTTTCAATTAACTCAAGCCGTTCATTATAATTACTGAGTTCGGAATTGAAACTATCACTAAAAATTTTAAATTGTTCATCACTTACAATTCCGCTTAATTTATCTTTATAAAGCTGTACAGAGTCATTTTGTAATTTTGCGATTTTATTTTCAATTTGTCTCTTTTCTTCCTGCAATGTTGAAAGCCGATTTTGAGAATCTCGTTTCTTTTGAAGTTTTATCTCGTTTTCATCAAAATACGTTTCAGACATTTTATGCAATTCTTTTAAAATCAAATCTTCTAAATCAATCTGCCTGATACTGTGTGTATTATTGCATACTCCAACGCTATTCTTTACTGTACGACATCTGTAATACTTATATCGTTGTTTACTGCATTGATAACTCATTCTCCACATTCCCGAACCACATTCTTTACAAAATACAATTCCTCGAAGTGGATTTATTTCGTCTGTATTGCTTTTAAACTGCTTATCATTTCCCTGTCGATTTTTTAAGCGATCTTGCACTGCATTCCATAATTCTTCATCTATTATCGGTTCATGCATATTCGGAACAACTATCCATTCACTTCTTGGTAATTTAATTCGTTTCTTATTTTTATAAGAAATATTTGTTGTTTTACCTTGAACGATTGCTCCTGTATACACTTCTTGACGTAATATATAATATATAGTGCTATCACGCCATTGCCTTGATGAAACATTTTCAGCATTCGGATTTCGATAATTTAACCCTTGCAATTCTTTGTACATACCAGGAGGTAATATTTGTTTTTCATTTAAGGCTTTTGCTATTCGTATATATCCCATACCCTGTTTGTACATTTCAAAAATACTCTTAACAACTTCTGCCGCCGGTGGATCAATAATAAATTTATGCTTATCTTCGGGATTTAATTTATACCCATATGGTGCATAAGGACAACAATATTCACCTTTTATTTTCTTATGGTGCAGAGTTCTTCGTATGTTATCGGATAAATCCTCTAAGTACCATTCATTGATAAGTCCATTTATCTGACGTGCTTTCTTATTTCCGGCAACATTTGTATCTGCGTGGTCTATGATACTTACAAAACGTACATTCCATTCAAGAAATTTACCGTGTATGTATTTCTCTATCATTTCCATGTCTCTTGAAAATCTTGATTGTGTTTTACACAGAACAATGTCAACTTTTCCTTCTTCGCAGTCCTTTAACATTTGATTAAATGCAGGTCGGTTTCTGTCAGCTCCACTATAATCTTCATCGCAATAAATATTATGTATTTTCCAGCCTTGTTCAATACAATAATTTATTAACATAGATTTCTGATTTTGAATACTCTCACTCTCATCTATTGCACACCTCTTATCTCTGTCCTCATCAGACAATCTCACATATATATCTGTTAAATTTCTCATAACTGTTACCTCCTATAAATAGGTGTAACCGCTTTTGTATGTAATAATAGTATAACATACAAAAGCGGTAAGTTAAAGCTTATTTTCACAAAAATTAATGTATTTTTCAAAGCGTTCATTAAAAGATTTCTTTTGAGTTTTAAAATCACTGACTTTAAATACATTTTTAGCAATAAGCATTTCTTCTTTTTTCTTTTTCATATAAACACCTCCAAATTATTGATATGTCATTACATATTAAGTAATGTTTAAAGGCTTGGTCACATTTTAATTAGTATCATTATCAGTCAATTTTGTTTAATTCTTTTTTTACTTTTTCTAATAATACAAACAAAATTTTAATATATAAATCTAAGCAACACGAACGGCAGTTTGCAAAGCTGCTCCATAGGAATTTCACCTTCCCGGCTCCGCCCGGACTGTCATCATTGCCTGCGACGCTTTTAACGCTCCGACTGTGACTTGACAGAAGTATCATTATACCTATATAAGATTATCACTTACAGCTTGCAAATTCTGTTTTTCGGCAAGGATATTTATCGCAATATATGTTATAAAATATATGTTATAAAACATATATTATGGCGTATCTGACGTTTAGCTCCTTTATATAGGAATGTATTCGTTCACTCTTTATACTGCATATGCGTTGTCTTCAAATGCTTTCTTTGTAACTGAAAGGTCTGTCATTTATTCACAACAGGATTTCTCGTAAACTTGGTTATAATCCCGCAAAGTATCCTTCTTTCTTCTACGTTGGAATTTTCTATTAAAGCATAAAGACAGTTTTCCTCTGCTTCTGTGAGATAATTTTTATAGCTCCTGAATTCTGGCAATATGTAAATCCCACCTTGATTACCTTGTTTAGTGTAAACAGGCGCAATGCCGCTGAGATAAATTATATCCCTATGTATCGTCGATATTGAAACGCCAAATTCTAAAGCCAATTCAAATCGTGTTGACTCCTTTCTTTTTACAAGAAAATCAAGCATTCTCGCTCTACGTTCACTCACACATAATTTATCTCTCACGGCAATTCCCTCCTTTCGTTGGAAGTATATTACCTAAACCGTTCATTTTTTAAAACCTTTGAAAAAATATTTTATTTTTTTTTCATATTAGTAAACTCAAATATCAACATTTTAAATACTGATTAACATGTTAAATTATATATGCTGTTATACGTACCATTTCCGTCAAATACAATAAAAGAGCCGAATATGTTATGTTTAACACATTCGACTCTTTTACTTTTTTTAAATTATAATACAAAAGCATAATGTCACGAAAATCAATATTTTTTATCTAAGAGAGATTAGTTGTAATTGAACCGACCCCCAAAAGTTAGACCAAAAATCTAACTATTGGGAGGTCGGTTTTTTCATGGCAAAATATAGTTTTGAATTTAAAATGGAGGTTGTGCAGGCATATCTAAATGCTGAAGGTGGGTATAGATATTTAGCAAGTAAATATAACATTCCTGCAAAGAGGAGAATTGAAGAATGGGTACACGCATACAGAGAATTTGGTGAAGAAGGGTTAATGCGTTCGAGACAAAATAAGAAATATACTTTTCAATTTAAGCTTTCTATGGTAGAATTGTATCTATCAAGTGAGGTCTCATATCAGGAATTAGCACTATCACAAGGAATTAGTAATCCATCATTGATTGTAAAATGGGTCAATGATTTCAGAATTGCCGGACCTGATGCTTTGAGACCTAAAAAGAAAGGTCGTAAGAAAACATTGGATATAAGAGAATGTAAAAAGCCTTCTAAATATGACGGAGAAAAACCCGTGGATACAAGTGCCGAGCATGTCAAAGAACTTGAAGACGAACTACTTAAACTTAGAATAGAAAATGCATATTTAAAAGAATTGAGGAGACTGCGTTTAGAGGAGGAAACTCTTCTGAAAAAACAGCGAGAATTGTCCACAGTCTCCGAGGACAGTTCAAATTAAAAGACATTCTCGCAGTAGTCGGTTTTCCAAAGGCAACATATATGTATTGGCAAAAACGATTTGACAGAGAAAATCCTGATAAACAGTTGGAGGATGAAATCACTAAAATCCATATAGAAAACAAGGATTACGGTTACAGACGGGTATATAGAGAATTACGAAACAGAAAGATTTTTGTGAATAAAAAGAAAGTTCAAAGAATCATGCAAAAATTATGTTTCCAGGTCACATCATTTACTCGAAAAAGTCGCAGATATAATTCGTACAAAGGCAATGTTGGTAAAATAGCACCAAACAGAATTAACAGGCGATTTAATACATCTATACCGCATCAAAAGATAACTACTGACACGACCGAATTTAAGTATTATGAGATTGACAACAAAGGCAGAATGGTAATTAAGAAATTGTATTTAGACCCATTTCTTGATATGTTTAATGGTGAAGTGTTAAGCTATGGTATAAGCAAAACTCCATCAGCGGCAAGTGTTTTATCGGCACAGAAACAAGCAATAGAAATAACATCTGATTGCCCATACAGAAGAACATTCCATTCAGACAGAGGTTGGGCATATCAAATGGGTGCATATTCCTCTGTTCTTAAAGAAAACAAAATATTTCAAAGTATGTCTCGGAAAGGGAATTGTTATGATAACTCTGTGATGGAAAATTTCTTTGGAATATTAAAGCAGGAAATGTATTATGGAACTACATATTACAGTTTTGAAGAGCTTAAAGATGCTATTGAAAGATATATAAAATATTACAACGAGAAAAGAATAAAAGAAAAACTTGGGTGGATGAGTCCGGTTGAGTATCGGCTCAACACCTTGGCTGCATAAAAATAGCGTAGCAGTCGTTAAAACTACTACGCTAGAGTATTCTTCAAGTTTTGTGTAAATACAAAATAGTGCAGAAAAATTTATTTAAGTGGACGGAATTAAATTCCGTCCGCTTTTACATTATCAGAAAAATCAGCACTTGTCAATAGCTGATTCTATCAGCGAAGAATATCTCCAACTGAGAATGAATCTCGCCCCAATCACGACGTCGACCTGTCCATTTTTTCGTGATGTCCATCATTGCAAGGTACAGCATCTTAAACAAGCTATCATCTGTAGGAAAAACCCCCTTGTTTTTAGTCACTTTTCTAAGTTGACGATTGAATCCTTCTATCGTATTGGTTGTGTAGATAAGTGTACGCACTGCTTGGGGATACTTGAAATATGTGGCTAAATGAACCCATTTATCTCGCCAGTTATCAGCGATTTTTGGGTATTTTCCTCCCCATATTTCATCAAATCGGTCTAATTCTTGTAATGCGGTATCCTCATCTATCGCTGCATAAACACGCTTTAAATCTGCCATAAGTGCTTTAATATCTTTGTATGACACATATTTTGTTGTATTACGGATTTGATGGATTATGCATTGCTGTATTTCTGTTTGCGGAAAGACTGCTTCAATCGCATTGGTAAATCCGCTTAGTCCGTCAATACAAGCAATTAAAATATCATTTACTCCTCGATTTTTTAATCCGTTTAAGACAGAAAGCCAGAATTTTGCACTCTCGTTTTCACCAACCCACATGCCAAGAACATCTTTTCTGCCATCTAAATTTATACCTATTGCTATGTATACAGCCTTTTTTACTATACGTCCTTCGTATCGCACATGATAATGTATTGCATCCATAAATACAACTGCATATACTTCTTCCAAAGGACGTGATTGCCATTCCTTAGCTATTGGCAAAATTTTATCTGTAACACGGCTTATGGTACTGTCAGACACATCAAGTCCATATATTTCTTCAATGTGTGCTGCTATATCATTTTCTGTCATTCCTTTGGCGTACATTGATATGATTTTTTCTTCAATATCTCCCGACAATGTTGTTTGATGTTTTTGAATAAGCTTAGGTTCAAAATCACCATTGCGGTCTCGTGGAATATCTATATCCATGTCTCCAAAACTGGTTTTCATGGTCTTTTTACTGTAACCATTGCGACTGTTATTGGTTTCTTTGTTGCGATAATCGTACTTGGAATAGCCTAATTCTTCGTCAAGCTCTGCTTCAAGACCGCCCTCTAAGGCAGCCGCAACAAAAGATTTGAACAAATCTTGAATATCGTCCATATCTTTGATGTTCAATTCTTTCATAAGTGCTTTTGTGCGTTCTTTTCGTGCAATTTCTTCCGGTGTTCTTTTTCTTCGTGGCATAATTAAAAACCTCCATTTAGTGTATTTCTATTCTACACCATAATGAAGGTTTACACAATACTTGAAATTGACTCCTACGCTATAAAAAGTCTAACTTTTGGGGGTCACATCAAATAAACCAATCCCTCTTAAATATATAAAAAATCTGTAGGCTAATTTATAAATATTGTAGTTTTAATATTTGCGTATTTGATATAACATACGTCATATGTACTGTTTTAGGCTATGAAACTACTATCAGTATTTTTATATTATTTCCATATTCTTATTTGAATACAATCCTCACCAATTGACGGAACATTTGTCTTTACATAGTATGTTCCTGCATCAAGATAAACTGACATTTCAGATATTTCATTTGCTTCTTCATACGCATAAACACCGTTCTCGTTGTATACTACTGCTGAAAAATTCTTATTGGTCGGAGCATTAAACAAGAAATTCACCTCTGCTGATTCATCCAATTCAAACTTCCAGTACGTCGTTCTTTGATAGCTTTGCTTATATGTATTAAACGGAAGTTCTATTCCTTCAAACACACCTGGATTTTCCACTTCAGCATTATTTGCAGTTGTCGTCACATTTACGTTATAACTTTCAACCACTTGTGCAGATGCTACTCCCATCATTGCCGATATAAGTAATGTTACTGATAAAGCACTTGCTAATATTTTTTTCATTTTGTATTCCTTCTTTCTTCTTTTACTTTTTGTTTATATCATTTAATTTTAATAAAGTTACAATAACCTGTTTTTGTAATATTATCATTTTGTCATTATTTGAAGTAGATACAACATTACCATGAGGATTTTTGATAAATCTTACTGTATCTGTTCCGTTATTAGACATAACTATACGGATTTATTCTTTGATATTAATATATACATCATTTTTCTCTGAATCTACAGTCACTGTACATCCCAATGCAGTAAATAAACGCTCTGCTGCCTCCCGATACAAATATGTATAGTCATTTACAATATCAAATCCCCCTCCCATAGACATAGGCGTCAATTTTATATTCTCATTTGTATCCACGTCTTTTACGTAAAAATATTTCCCATATCCAGGATTAGGCTCTGAAATATAACATATATACTTCTTTCCTTTATATTGCACATCAATATCTCCATTTAAATCATTCCAAATCACACTTGCTCCTAAAGATTCAAATATTGTTCTAAAAGGAAATAACATTACTGATTCACGCATAATTATATTATTTTCTTCAATATGTTTACTGTTAACATATAAATTATATGTTGACATATTGTTGTCCTCTGCCAAAGCAAAATTAGACATAACAAATGTTTCAATAAAACATAATATTGTCACTAATATTTTTTTCATAATAAATTTCCTCGTTTCAAAATAAATCCTATATTTGTTTCTCGGACTTTTAGATTATTTCATTTAATTTTAATAAAGTTACAATAACCTGCTCTTTTGTGATATTATCTTTTGGATTAAATTTTTCATTTTTGTCACCTTGCATTAAAGCCTGTACTATCAAATCCTTTCTCATACAGTTTAACTACCACCAAATGCCGTATAATGATATGACTATACGGCATTTGTCATTCTTTGAAGTAGCTATGATATTATCGTGTAAGTATTTGATAAATCGCATCTTAATCACTCAAATAAAATAGATGCTTTTCCATCGTTGATTTTATAATAAGTTAGTGTATCATAATCATTTCGAACAGAAAAATATATTGTTTTTTCAAAAACATCAAAACTTTCAACATTTGACGTTTTATCTATAAAATCTTTAGGGTTTACATCAATTGGATTATTATCTCCATATTTTATAAACATATTTTTTTGACTAATATTATAAAAAAACAAATTAGGTTCATTATATATCATATGGTCTGTACATTCTTTTATCTCACTTAAAGGCATTAAAGTTTTTTCAGCAAAAGAATATTTGTAAGGATACCCATGACCGGTATTTTCTTCTGTCACCAAAAAATACATATATTCATTAGTAACAGTAATATCTTTTATAATAAGAGAACAATCATTAAAAATATTCTTTACCGACTCTAAATTTCGTATTTCATCTTCTGATATCAAAACCTTGCCAATATTCATATTTTTGAAATCTGCTTTTTTATAAATATTTACGCCATAAGAATAGTATATTTCATTATTGCTAATAGAGAAAGATGTTACATTATCTGACACTGCTTTAAAATAGCCGCCATTTTGCAAATATACTTGATTATTGTATTGCAAAATCAAATTATTATTAAGTTTGGATATTTTACCGCCGTTATAAGTAAATCTTCGTATTGGTAATAATTCTGATTTTACCATACCATCGTCCAACGAATAATCAATATCTACTGAACCTTCATCAGTCATTTTTTTGCCATCATAAGAGTGCACTCTAAATCCAATATTTTTTTCCTTTGCGTCTAAATCCTTTGGTGTATTTTTAAAATTCGCACACAAATAATATAGTTTTCCGTCTATTAAATACATATCGCCTATATATTGATTCGAATCTATCTTCTCTGAAACACCTGTTTGTATATCATATTTATATAAATTTTGATACTTTATAGCATCATCTTCTGATATACTCCAATTCGCTTCTCTGTCAAAATAATATATGCAATTATCTGTTTTAATAATTGATGTCCCATGAACAATTTGATTATCTGAATACAATTTATAATCACATGATACTAGTGTAATTAGGCATAACATACATAAACAAATTTTCAAAAAAACAGTATTATTTCTACTCATCTTAATTTTCCTCCCACCAATCTTCTTGTTCAAAAAAGGTTGTAACTTCTCCTTTTGGAACTAATACAGTATAATAAATCCCATTAGCACACCTTCCATAATATTTCCGAATTTTACCATTTTCTACAACATTTTTTTGCTGTTTAAGTATCTTTTTAGCTAATTTGTCACCACAAACCGGATAATTTGACGTACGTGGAATATATACATGTTGAGATTTTCTATATTTTAAATATACATCCCAAATCTTGTTTTCTGGCATTACTTCATCACCAACCACCTTATCTTGCGATGTTATAATACTTTCTCTCAAATCCATAACTAACGCAATCACCGACGAAATTTCTTGAATACTTCCCGCCTTTTCATTATCCAACACTACTTTATTTACCACGTCATTTAGTGCTTTACTATACCACAATGAACTGTTTAATCTTACTTTATCATTTCTTATATGCTCTGCTTGTTTATGATAATTATTCAATAACTTTAAATTTTTTTTATTTCCTTTTGCATCTTCATTTATATAGTTTATTTTACAATCAATTAATTCTATTAATGAATCAATCAGTTCATTATATGCTTTAACCCCACTTTCAGGCACAGTAGCTAATCCATTTGGATCGATCATCATCACCGGATTTTCGTTACAATAGTTATACCAATTCAATCCATCTTTTGCAGGATCTTCGGTGATGAAACGTCCAGTAGTACTGTCATAGTATCTGTTTCTTAGATAAATCAGTCCACTTTCGCCATCAAGATATTCGCCGCAATAACCAAACGGGTCGGGTACGTCTCCCTGCCATTGATTACCAAATGCATCATAGTCCATTGTTGTTCCCATTTCGTTGAACATCGATCCGGTTTTAGTAGTTTTACCTGCTATATTACCATGGTAGTCTTTAAGATATGATGTAACCGTTCCGTTCTGATTTGCAATATGTACGCCTGTCATATCGTATGTATATGTATTAGTTATATCAGCTTTATTCTCAGCTGCAAGGTTCTGTCCATTCCATACGAAATTAGTTTTTTCACGGTTTACAGTCTTGCTCGTTCTTAGATTATTCGCATTATATGTGTAGCTTGCCTCATTACTTCCGCTGTTGTAGTTTGCCAAACGATTAAATGCGTCATAACGGTAAACCGAAAGTCCAGTATCCGTTGAACGTCCCGATAATACAGCATTGTTATTGTTGGAACCACCAAAATATGTTTTTTGCTTTGCTGTCATATTTCCGTTATAATCATAATAATAATGTGTTGATGAGTATGAATCAGTGTTACGATAACTGTTATATACATAACTGTTCTCATTAAGCAATCTGTTATTTAAATCATACTCATAATTTATGGTTTCTGTTTCTTCCTCGTCTCCAGGCGAAGACACCATTTTTACTCTATTTCCGTACAAATCATATTCATAACTGTTAGCCACTGGGAATCCTGCTGCGTTTGTGATATTATCCGCTATCAAACGACCGGCATCATCATAATTATAATATTTTATTTTACCTTCTGCCGGATTATTGTCATACTGCATATCCACCCTATTCACTAGACCGTTTAGCAAATATTTGCACTTTGAATATGTATATACATTGCTGCCCTTTTTACTCTCCATATAAGTCATTAATCCTGCTTTATTATAGGTATAATTTGTATTAACTCCTGTGCTCAGCAACTTGTTAGTGAGATTACCGTTTGCGTCATATGTATATGATGTTACTATTCCATTATTTGTTAGAGTTGTCATTTGATTAAGTGTATTATATGCGTATTCTATTGAATTTTTTACAACATCATCCTCAACTAGCTCATACGTTTCCACATTAGAATTGGCATCATATGTATAATTCTGTACTGAACCATCATTTGATATAGAGCTTATAAGTCTTCCGAAAGTATCATAGCTATAGTTCTCCTCAACAGACTGTTCATTCGCATTAACCGATTTTGCAGACGTTACCTGTCCTATTTTGTTATAAGTATACTCTTTTGTTTCAGGAGAATTGTTAAAATATGATTTTACTAATCCATATGTGCCGTATGTGTTATACATTGTATTTGAATTTTTATCTGTCACTGATAGCAGATTTCCTGCATAATCATAGCTATTATAGGTTTCCGAAAGTCCCATTGGGTCTGTTGTCTTTGCTAAATATCCTAAATTGTTATAGCTATACTGCGTTACTGCTCCACCTGCAGGATTTTCACTATAAGCTGATAGTCCTGTAATCATCTTTGTAACACGGTTTGCAGTGTCATATTTATACTGCGTTACTGTATCTGTTTTGCCGTCATTTGTGATACTCGCCAAAAGATTTCCCATATTATCATATTTGTATTCTTCTATTTGATATTTGTTTTCACTGCGCTTTACCGCTGTTTTTATTATATTTGAATTTTTATCATAATATGTTTTGGTTTCACCACTTACTGTATCATCAAATGGAGTTTGTACCTTTATAGCTCTACCCAATTTGTCATATTCTGTATTAACTGTATTTCCATTAGCATCTGTCACAGAAACAGCTTGTCCTGCAAGGTCATATACAGTACTTACACTATCGCCTTTTGCATTAGTTTGCTTTGAAACTTGTCCGTCATATGTATATTCATAAGTAGTTTCATTGCCATTCGGGTCGGTTTCTTTCGTTACCCGTCCTAAATAGTCATATTCATACGTTGTTGTCAGCGTCGTATCTCCAGATACACTTTCTGATCTGATTAACTGTCCATATTTATTATAGTAATCTTTCTGTGTTGCTGTAGTCAATCCTTCAGATGTTATTGTTTTTGTTATTTCTGACTGTGTAGCGTCATTGTTATACGAATAATTTTCAACATATAGAAGTTTATTGGGTAATTCATATACGCTCTTACTGGTTACCCTGTCAATAATATCATATTGGTAAACTTCATTTGTTCCTTGATTTGCATCCCTATAGGTTTTTTTCGATGATAGTCTTCCAGCGGAATCATATGTATAGTCTTCAACTTTTTTATACGAAGTACCGTACTTTATATATTTTGCCTTGTTTCTGCCCAGTCCGTCTATCTCATACTTGGTAACAACTCCTGCAGCATCAGTCACAATGGTATATTTATTTGCAGTATTATACTCTATCTCCTGCGTCCCTCCGTTTGGCATATTATATGTCGTAGGACGATTAAGATCGTCATATTCAATTGTGGTTACCGTGCCATATGAATCCTTTTGAGATATAGGTGAACCATAAATATTGTAGCTATATTCTGATGTTACTGCCCCTTCATTAATACCGTCTGCATTGAGAACATTTGATACATTATTTAATACTGTTCTTGTTTTTTGCGTAGTTGTTGTATATGTGTTTGATAATGTAATTATATCATCATTTTCATCAAGAACACCATCCGTATTTGTATCATCCGTCCATTGTTTAATTGCTGCAATGTTTCCTTCACTGTCATATTCATATTTCTTTTGTGCTTTTATGACGTTGCCTTGTGTCGTTTTCTCATACTGTATTGATTTTTTATCCGGCGTAAGCTCTGTCGTAATATAATAATCTACACTGTTATCTGATACTTTCTTATTGGTCGTTTTACTAACTTTACCTGTTATACTTGTCCATGTTGTATCGCTATTATTAACGGAAGAAAACTCTTTACTATGATAGTCATATGTAACGGTAGACAAACCGTCTGAAACCGAGCTTATCGCATTTGGATATCCATTTAAATATGAATATGTTACTGTATTTGACGTACCATTTTCATTTGTCACTATTGATGTAGGATTATTATTGCTATTATATGAATATGTAACTTTTTTATATGGCGATGACCCAGATATTGGCGTTGTTTTTACAGATGTTTCTAGTCCTTTATCATTATATTCTGATACAGTTTTCGTATCTGACGAATTATTTAAGCAAGTATTCGTTATATTCATACTTGAATTTGAAAATGTATATTCTCTCTGATTTTCAATATCTCCGTCAACTACATCATACGATGCTTCGACCGCATAAACTCCGCTACGAACTTTTGCATTATAATTTATCGGATACACGCATTTATATCTATATCGTGTTTCTGCTCCAGTAGGATATATAATTCTTTCTATATTGTGTCCGCTTGATATTTTAACCTCTTCTTCATCCGGATCGGGAAAATCATTTATATTGCCAGACCTAGCTTGATAATAATAGTTAAGCACTTCTGCTTCACGCGAGTCATAAACTGTACTTTCTCCCTCTTGGTTTGTAACTGTAAACCTCTTAACCTCTTTAGGTTTTAACGGGCTATCGTTGTCTAATGTCGAAGCCGGAAGCATCTTTGTTGTATATGTAATTGTTTTTGTTTCTGCTGATAAATCATCATAATATGAAATCTGCTTTCCTCCTGTAATGGAAGCAATGTTTATTTCTCTGCCATATGTATCAATAATTTTAGTTATTTGTCCAAAATTATCTCCATATTCATATCTTATCATATTGCCATATTCATCTTCTACAGCTATTATATATATCTTGTGTTTTGCTGAAGGTTTTTCACCATATTTCACACCTGAATCATACAAATAATATGTTAATCCTGTGCTGTCATATATAACAAAGTTATATTCTGGTCCATTTTCATATAATGTTTTAGAATCATATAGGCTTTCAATATGTAGATATTTATTATCATCCAGTGTGTATGATGATGTATATGTAGACGGAGTTGTACCGTCCTTATATTTCACATATTTTCCATTCCCTTCAAATGTATATACACTGCCATTAATATCTCTAAAAGCTCCTACATATTCCTCGCTATACGTTTTTTTGGTTTTTGCGTCATTTGTTTCATTATAGTACTTGTATATATATGCTTCCGGCAGCAGTAAATTCCAGTCGCCTCCTAAATATCCATTATTGTTTAGTATCTTTCGTGATTCTAACGCATATTTTGTAGCTTCTTCGTATTTTTCTGTCACCATAAATCTGGATATACTGCTATCATACTCATATCTATCATACGATGTATCATCTGTAAGTTGATTTTTAATATATTCAAAATCATAATAATGTATTACTTTTCCATCCTTTGTATAGGATTTCAAACTTTTTTCATTCAAATCTTTTATGTAGCCCCCATTATACATATAAGTATACATTTGATCTTCAGACAAAAAAGCTACATATAATGTTGTATTAGTTGTCGTATTGGTGAAACCATAAATATACCTATACTGTCTTACATCGTAATAATAATTTGATCCATCATCATTGTAATCTCTGTAATAACTATATGCTTCATTATAATCTTGATTATCATACTTTCTTTTAATCACTACGTCAAGGCCATTTTTGCCAGGTAATGTTAAATCCGTCTCTTCAATAACTAATCTATTTGTATTTCCACTTACTTTTTGCCCATCCTCCTTTTTTTCATATGGTTTCAAATAATCATCACCAAACATTTTACCATACATTGATTTCCACATGGAGCTATCACTACTGTCCAAACTAAATAATGAAGTATCACCTGGTTCAGGTATTTCTACAGGAATCAAGTTCTCGCTATCTTCCGGAAACTCAAACATATTCTCTACCGTTTCTTCATGTATAATAGGTTCATATTCAATAGGTTCATAAGTCTGTTCCGGATTATCTTCAGATAGCACTTCGCCAATTTCCACAGGAGAAACATCTTCGCTCGTACCAATATTCTCCAAATTCCATGGTATATTCACTTCACCGTCCGATGATATACTTGTGTTTTCAGCAAACACAGTAATAGAACTACTAATCAATAACGAAACCGTTAATAAGATACTTATTACTTTATTCATATCTATACCCTCCTTTACTCTTGTACCATACTATATTTTATTGTTCTTTGTCCCGATGCATTTGCTTTAAGAATTACGGCATTTACTGACTTTGTTACTGCTTCCTGACCTGATAAAGATTCCGTACATTCAAATGAAATCCCGCTTGAATTATTTTCAGTTATTACAACTTCAGCTCCGTCGACAATTCCATTTGTGTCTTTATCTGCCGTCATAGCACAACCATCTGTAACCGTAAAAGCACCATCAGGGTATTCCAATTTAAAAGTATAACCTTCAAAAGACACCATATTATTTACATTAATGAAAAGCATGTATTCTCTGCCTGCTTCCGCATTAAATGTAATAGAATTTCCATTTGTTGTATCCGTGCTATTTATTGTGCCGTCGCCTACCGAATAATCTCCGTAATATACCGAATATTTATTGACTGTTTCCAAATATTTTTTTGATACCGTGTTGTATCCCCCTATGGAGTACAAATATCCGTTATATATAATATATTGAGAATATTTACATGCGGAAGGTGAATTTGTAAACACAACATCAGCAAGTGAAATATCTCCGTCACTAACCGTCATTTCTCGTGTATCATATGCATTGTTGTTCCTGTCCCAAGCAAAAATTAAAGCTTTATCTTCACCCCAAGCAATCGAGATTCCATCATATCCATCACCAATAATCTCCTGCTCTTCCTTCAAATTATTTGATGAGTAAACATCAACACCGGCATAATTATAATTTTTATCTATACCACCATATATACACACATATCCATCGATATACTGTGCATGAGCTCCTGTGCGTATCATTGTTTCAGAAAATCCTGTTGTTACCATATGCCATAAATTATCTGTAAAATCATAATATTCATAGCTATCTGCAAAGCCGTTGTCATTTCTTCCTCCAAATACATATATTTTATTATTCATACACAAAGTCGTCGGCTGATCTCTTTCTTCATTCATTGATTCCAAAGAGTCCCATGAATTTGCAGATACATCATATACCTGAACTGTATTTGAATAACCCGAGCTACTGTACCCACCTATAATATATATCTTTGAATTGTATGCCACAACTCCAAATCCCTTTACTTCGTTCGGGATTTCTGTTATCATCTGCCATGCATTATCTGCCACATTATATTTTTCTACAGTTCTTAAATATCCGTTGTTTCCCATTCCACCTATGGCATACATGTTTCCATTAATCGACACAAGCTCACAATCAGTCCGCGAAGTACCCATATTTGCAGCTGCTTGCCATGTATCAGATGAATCGTTATCCAAACTCATGATTTCTGTAGCTGCATCTTCTCCTGCTTCCAAGCAATCATATTCTTTCTCGCTGTTAGATGCAGGGATATCCTGACTTTCATCCGAATTTATATTCGATTTATCAATCTCTCTTTCCTGTATATCTTCTTCCAAAGCATTATTTTCAATAAGCTCGACAGACATAACTGCTTCTTCCGTTGTTTTGGGAGTATTTGTCTCCGCATTAACTGCTATAGAAGATAATAATATAACTGCACTTAAAATTAAACCTAAATACTTTTTCATCAGTTTTCCCCCTCGTATAATATCTTTATAGATATATTTTTATATTCAAAATATCAATCGGTTTGGTAAACCTATGATATAATTGACTTGGTGTCAATCAGGTAATAGTTCTTTGTCCCCCTGTTGAACCATTGCGGTTGCTTCATAATAAGTCTGTTCCCCTGATATGGAAGTTAACTTCAAACCGGCTGGCTGTTTTCTTAAGCTTCGGAACAACCATTTAGCAGTGTGGTTTCGCATCTGTCCTTCTTAAGTTAGATTCTTATATGCGAGGGTGTTGATGCTCCATAATCATGGGTTTTACCAAACCGATTGAACACTTAAAATTTTAACGAAAGAAGGTGATTTTTATGAACCCACTTTACGTCGGTATTGATGTAAGCAGCAAATCCAATGTCGTTTATTTCATGCTTCCTGACGGAAGTAAACATTGTAACTTTTCTGTTGCCAACTCACATACCGGTTCTTCACAGTTGGTAAAAAGAATTCTTTCTGCTATGACATCTTGCTCCTTAGATACTGTTTTAATAGGTCTTGAAGCAACCTCTGTGTATGGTGATAACCTTGTTTATTTTCTAAGGGAAGATGCTGCATTAGCTCGTTTTAATTCAAAGATTCATGTCCTCAATCCTAAGCAAGTCAGTAAATTCAAAGAGGCTTACAATGACTTGCCTAAGAATGATCTCATTGATTCTTTTGTTATTGCTGATTGCCTGCGTTTCGGTAGAATCAACAAAGAGGTATACATCGGTGACTATCGTTACAAAGCACTTCAGAACCTTACACGAGCACGTTATTTCGCTGTTTCCAACCTCATCAAAGAAAAGCAACGTTTTATGAACATACTCTTTAAGAAGTATTCTACTATGACACAGGAGAAGGTATTTAGCGATACCTTCAGCACTACCGCTCTTGCAGTCTACGATGAGTTTGAATCCGCAGAAGCATTGGCAGATATGGACTTACATGAGCTTACTGCTTTTATTATGGAAAAGGGGAAAAACCGTTTTCCAAATCCCAATGCAGTAGCCAAAGCCATTCAGAAAGCAGCCCGAAGTTCTTACCGTTTACCAAAGACGGTAAATGATTCTGTTAATCAGGTGCTTTCTATATCCATAACCTCCATAAAGGCATTGGAAGCTCAAATTAAGGAGTTTGATAAAGCTATCGCTACTCAAATGGAACTCCTTCCTAATGTATTGATATCTATTCCGGGTATCGGACCGGTTTTTTCTGCCGGAATCATGGCAGAAATCGGAGATATCAACCGTTTCCACAATCAAGCTCAGCTTGCAAAATACGCAGGTCTTGCATGGAAACAACATCAATCCGGAGATTTCGAAGCTCAAACAACAAGGCTTATTAACTCCGGTAATCGATTTTTAAAGTATTATCTGTGTGAAGCCGCATTTTCTCTTGTAAGATGCGACAAGGAATACAGCGACTTCTATCATCTCAAATACAAAGAGGTAAACAGATATCAACACAAACGTGCACTCGCATTAACTGCTCGTAAATTTGTGCGGTTAGTCTTTCGACTGCTGAAAGACAATCGTTTATATACCTCGGCAGAATAGCAAAGCTTTTCTGCTGAAATCAGGTCGCCCTGCTCATTTTTAAAAATTTGATAGACAGGGCTTAGGCAGGTGTTTTGTACCTTTCGGAATTTGGTGAAAAATATTTGCTTTTTCACTTATTTTCCTCTTGACATTTCACCGCTGGACTTACTTTGATACATTCACAATATATCTTTCCGATATCGTTCCATCCTTTGTAGTTTTTTCAGCCTTTAATATAACAGGTCCAGGCTCAGGCTGACTGCCAACTATAATTCTCGCCGTCCCAGAATCTACAGAAACCCCAGCTCTTGGAGTTTCAAGCGTCCATGATGTCTCACCTTCAGGCATGGCAGTAAAGCTACCGTCACTACTCTGTCCGAGCAAATAATATTTATTTTTTGTAGCGCTCGATATGTACGGACTTCCGTATATATAACCTTTTTCACACGACGTATTATAAATCCTTACATTATCGAGACACATATCCGTTCCACTTGAAAATGTAATCATATTCACATTTTTGTTTCCCGATATTGTTGCGGAATATTCAGAATATGAAAGCAACTCCTTAGTATCTCTGTCAAACATAAGTACGCTTTGTTTTCCATTATCCAAATCCACAACAACCTTTACGGAGTACCAATGTCCTTCTTCAATCTCCAAAGTTTTATTGTTTAGATCTTTTATCGCTACCAAAGTACCGGACTCATTATGCATTCTGAAATATCCCTTATGTTTTCCTATTCGGGATACCATTGTAGTTTCCGTACTTCCTGGTCCTCGGCGGTTCTTAAATTGTATTTCTCCGTCTTTTTCAGTATCCGTATTTGAGTACATAATGTCATAGTCTGCCTGCAATATTCCTTTTGAATTCACATCTGTAACCTTTACATCATAATATTTCCTGTCTCTGTTAGCCTTTCCGTTATAACTGAGCTTCAAATACTTATTACCATTATCTTCACTCTCTATGGACATATTCGCATTGTCGTATATAGCAGTCCATGACGGAAGCTTTCCATCTTCAAAATCCCATGATACATTAACCGCCGATACCATTGTTGTATATATACCAATGGCAATCACAGCTATAAGAGTAACTGCTACACATATTTTTATTTTTCTCATAGTTCCTATTCATCCTTTCTATCACTGATATTTTATTTATAAAATCTTTAAAAATACTTTTAACTTATTATAAGTTTTCGTCTATCACATATGAAATATTATTATTAATCGCATATTCTTGAGCAGTTGATCCTTCTGCACAGTGAATCACCACATTTTTACAACTATAAAAAGCATACAGGTAAATAGATTTAATATTAGACGGAATACTTATATATTCAAGCGAGCCACATCCCGAAAAACAACCGGGAATACTTTCCATACTTTTAGACAATTTAACACTTCTGAGTGATTCACAATCTATAAAAGCATCGTCATCAACACTCTGAATATTGTCTTCCATTTCCACCGACGTTATTTTGCTGTTTGCAAAAGCATTTTCGCCGATTTTGTTTATCGCAATACCGTTTACTTCTCTTGGTATAACAATATCTGTTTCATTACCTTTATATCCCCAAACAACGCCTTCATTATCTACCACCCATTCATTTATAATTCTCTCACCTGTTTTCAAATCATAGAACGGAATATCGTTTTTATCCGCAAACAACTGTGCGACAGAATTTATATGACCATAAATCGAAAGATTTTCTAACTCTGCAAGTCCTGTGCTGTCAAGTGAAGTTTCACTGTTTTTTACCGTCACCTTTGTAATGTTACTACATCCGGAAAATGCCTTTCTTGATATGTCCACAGGATTTTCACCTAATGTTAATTCTGTAAGCCCTGTACAATTATAAAAAGCAAATTTGCCGATTGAACTTATATTGTCAAGATTAATGCTTTCCAATGAAGTACAACTTCCAAATGCACCGCTGGCTATTGCGGTCACAGATGCAGGAAGATTTATTTTAGTAAGAGCAGTACAATTATCAAAAGTATCATCGTATATTTCTTCGACGCCGTCAGGAATAGTAATTTCTTTTAAACTGCTGCATCCTTCAAATGCTTCGGCATCAATAAAGGTTACTGTTTTCGGTAATTCTATGGTTTCAAGAGATGTACATTTTCTAAACAAACCGACATTGATTTGCGTAAGATTTTTCGGCAAAACGACTTTCTTTAAATTAGTGCACCATGCAAATGACTCCTCACCAATATCTGTTATCGAATCAGGTAAGATGATACTGTTTATATTTTGATTAGATCTGAATGCAAATAAATTAATCGCAGTTATAGTTTGTCCGTTTACCTTTTCAGGAACAATTACATCTGTGTCCGTGCCGTTATACCCTACCAAAGTTCCGTCCTCAACAACGAACTCCGGTGTTGGTGTCTTTGTCGGAGCTACTGTCGGAGTTGCGGTAGGAGTTGCGGTAGGTTTAGCTGTCGGTGCAGAAGTCGGAGCAACAGTCGGTATCGGGGTCGCCGTCGGACTTGGCTCTACTGTAATATTTTCTGCAAGCGGTTGCATATTTTCATCCCAAAGGAATAAGCAATCTCCGTCCTCTACATCAACATCTGTCGTATATTTGTCGCCATTTATATCTACTTTTACCGCCTCTGCATTTTTAAGTGTTTTATTTTCATTATATTTTACTTTATACAGAATCGCTAACAATGGTTGTTTCGTCTTATTTAAGATTGATACAACATTATCTGTTACATTGAGCTTGAATTGAAAAATAGGACTTGGTTTATTTTCTGTTCTCAACTCTGTTTGTCCGTTATGAACAGTCTTTATATATCCGGCTGTTTTTCTCATATCGTACTCGTTATTATCATCACTGACATAATAGCTTATATGTGGCGGTTGGTTGTAACCGACATTCTGCGATGCAACCTGCATACGATATGCTCTGTCATGCATAAGCGTATAGAGCTTATTTTCTGTCGGAATAGTCGTTGTATAGACAAGTAAACTGCTGTTGTCCTGTCCCCTTGCTACTATTTCTTCACGCCAATCTCCAAACAAGTCAGCGACAAGACACGCATTATTTTTTGTGCCGTTGTTTGAAATAACATTATTTAAAGTCTGTATTCTTCCACTTTTTCCTGAGATTTTAAGACTTCCTCCCTCATCACTGCCACTTGTGCCGTCAAGAAGTTCATCATACATATTTCCGTCCCAGAAAATACGAAAATTAGTGCTGTCGGGATAATATTTTTCAGTATTGGATATTTGGTTACCGCCGTATGAAGCGTAATTTCCTGCGCCCCATATTTCAAAATATCCGTTTGTATAACCAACATTCGCTATCATACCTCTACCCGTATCTGCATTATCGTCCTTATGAAACATTTCCTCGCCTGTATCTGCGGCATAAAGCGTCATTCCGCCTAAACGCTGTTCACCGTTATGTCCCGTTGTACTACCTGTTATGGCATTTCCGCTGTAATCCTCATGCACGCTGAAGTATTCCATTCCCTCATGTGTCGGATCATAATCCGCAAGATGAAGTGCGTCACCGTGTCCGCGTCCGCTACACCACAACGGCATTAAGTCGTTATCAAGACAAAGTGAACCGCATAGAATTTCATCACAGCCGTCATTATCAACATCACCTACCGCTAAGTTGTGATTTCCGTTACCCGCATAAGAAGAATATCCATCAACCGATGTATCAAAATCGGCAATTTGAACAAGTTTTTTCTCTACAAGATTATATGCAGTCGCGGTGGTTTTTCCGTAATATCCTCGCCATGCAATCATAGATGGAGTTTGACCGTCAAGATATGCTACCGCCGCAAGATAACGCTCGGAACGATTACCCCATGTATCGCCCCACTCGGTGATTGCTCCTCTTGAGTGCGGATAATATATTGTATCAAGCGCCTCACCCGTATTGCCTTGAAATACGGTATAATATTCATCTCCCGACAATACTCGTCCGCCCGTATCTCCGCCGTTTTTATCATGTCGATAATCGGCACTGTTATCGGTATTTTTGATTTCTTCTATTGATGATGCTTCCGAAACATAATTGTTTTTACCGTCCTTTGTACCAGGTGCGGTTTTCAATGCAAGCTCCGCTTTTCCGTCAAGGTCAAAATCATAAGCTGCCATCTGCGTAAAATGTGCACCGGCATTTATGTTCATACCCATATCAATTCGCCAAAGCTTTGTTCCGTTCATTTTATAGCAATCTATATATACGTTTCCGTTATGACGTGCGTCTTTTCCGCTGTCAAACGAATTGGACGGCTCCCATTTTAATATCAATTCATATTCACCGTCGCCGTCAACATCAGCCGGTGTTATATCGTTCGGAGAATATGTATACGTTTCATCGTCAAGGCTTGTACCACCCTCGGGACGGTCAAGCGGAATTATCATATACTGATTGTCCCACACACTTACCGCTTTACCCGACGATGCAGACTCACCTGACGGAACAACCGTATATGATGTGCCTACACGTGAATCTGTATAGTTGGTGCTATCTGTAACAGTAGCGATTTTCTCACCGTCACGGAAAACATCAAACGCAGTGTCATAATTTTCTGTACCGAAAAGTCGCCATGACAAATATACATTCGTACCGCTTTTAACCGCAACCGTACCACGATCAAGATACTCCATTTGTGAAACTTGATTATCAACTGCAAAAGCCGGTATATTTACCGGCTTTGCTACTATTGATAATATAGTCATTATTGTTGTAATAATATATAAATTTTTCTGCATAAACTTTGACATTCTTTTACCTCTTATTTTACATCTCTAACTATGATATTATCTATATCAACCTCGGATGAGCCTCCAATTGTTATCATATTACAATATGATACATCACTTGCTAATGCTTTGTTTTCAACTGTAGAAATTAATTCGCCCGTATTTCTATCTGTAACATAAATTGTCTGTTTTGCTTCATCATTATTCTCACTGATATTAGCAATTATTCTTATATGTAACCATCTGTCAATTGGATTAATATATTGTTCATTTTCATCAAAAAATGTTCGTCTTCCTCCATTTGTTCCATACTGCAATCTTCCTACTTCTTTACAACAAATTCTTAATACAATTTTATTTATATCTTCTGCTCTTTGTTTTAAATATATATATCTCCATCTATGCCGCCAAATTTCACATCAAAACTCATTTCTGTAAGCCCACTTATTTTCGTATTTGAATAGTACCAATTGGTTGGATTCGATATTTCAAAATAATTAGGTTTGTCCCCTGATTCATTAACATAATTTATTTGCATATATGTATTGTTATCATCGCTTGAAGACGATATTACACCTCGACCATTATTTATCCAATCAGATGCATTTACACCATTTTCAAAGTCCATATTAAAATAGCAAGCACCATTAACTGTATTTACTTCATTGCATATATTGCAAGTATCATTTCTTGTCCATTGACTTTCATTGTATGTCATTTCTCCTTCTGTATAAATATGCTCATGAGGTTTTACCCATTTGGTTCCGCTAGTACTTGATAATATTACATTCGAATCCGAATCAATCACCTTCAATTTGCCAGCAGTAATTCCGTTCAAACAAATCTCCCAATATGCATCTGAATTATCCATATAATATGACATATCACTCAAATCAAGAGCAATAGTTCCAGTGTAGAATTTTGTAGGCAACCCATATATATTGGCATAATTTTCACCATTAAAGATGTCATTTTCATGTGATAATTCTGCTTCTAAGTTTTCTTTGGTTGCGTATGTAAGATGTGTAGATGACAATTTTTTAGATGATAAACTCAATTCTCCTATATATGATGCCTGATAAGGAGCGTAGTTTTCATCTAAATTTATTGTATAATAAACATTTTCGTCACTATTTTCATTCCACCATGAACTCACAAATCCATAGCCATTTCTTTCTTTAGGTCTATTTGCTGAATTTTTATAGAATGCATCATATGCCACCCATATATATCCACTGTTTCCCCAACTTGTACCCCATGAATTAGCTATTTTAAATCCACCTGTTGTTGAATAATTTCCATATGAAAATTTTACATTGTCATCATATCCTACAATAGTAATCAAGTGACGCCCTTCATCTTTTCCATTATCATAAATATATGCAATACCTTTTTGATTTTTTGTTGTACCATCTACAGTTACTTTTGCAGTCACCGATTCATTGCTGTCATCCCCATACCACCAATATGAATCAGTGCCTGTTGTTAAAACCTTTCCGTCTGCTAATTTCTGTTTTGCTGATACTATAAAATCATCAGTATTGTTAAAATAATCCATTTTCCAATTATCATTATCTTTATCTGGATCTATTTTATACTTCATTGCTGACTTCCAAACACTTGCTTGTGTTTCAATACTTGTTTTAGTACCCGTAAACTCTGATTTTTTTGGTGCACCAAAATCACTTAAAATTTTATAGGCATCTCCCTCATAAGAACCCTCATCCACACCTGAGTTTATAAGAGAATATGTCCAATTAGGACTAAATGTGTAATTGCTACAATCAGCATTTAACGCTTTCGATATGGTATATGATAACTGATAGTATGTTGTTGCATATGCAACACATGCCCCATCTTTCCCCTGATTAGCTATACTCGGAAAATAGTCAGTGTTGCTATTATCAACGCTTGTTACATTTGAGTATTTAATCGGTTCGTCATCTGTATGGGTTATTGCATGCTTCATCAGCTCATTTCGTCTATCTTCCGTCATTGCCTGCAAACCTGTACCATGGCTTTCCTCTGTTTCCTCAGCATGAGCAGGTAGCATAGAGACCATTATAATGGTAGCCAGTGTTAATGATAATAATTTTTTTATAGTTTTCATTTCTTTACCTCCCCCCTCTAAACTAAAGTTCTATAGAGCAGGATTTAAAATATCCTGCTCTATCTACCATTTTTTACATCATATAAAACAGATGCTTAAACCTTATTTAGATTTTTTCAAATTTTCCAAAGTTTCCGGTTCCTTAGGCTGATAAGTTCCTGCATGAGATGCAAATCCTACAGCTGCTAAAGCTGCTTCCAATGCAGCATCAGCTGTAATTGTCATTACTTTATCTAATATTTTTTTCATTTTTTTCACCTCCTTGATTTAATATTTTCCCTACCATTGCTAAGACTGCAACAGACAATAATGTAAAAGATATAACTGCACCTTCCTGTATGTTGTATACAGTCAATACAATTGAGAGCATTGCAAATAAACTTGTCACAATTATTCCAATTTTCTTATTTTTTTGTTTTACGTCTGCATCTAACTTTTTATTAGGATTTTCAATCGGAATAATCGGCAACATTATTAATATAGAAATAGAATTAATTATCACATTCAATATAACCCCATAAATTGAAGTCGTTAATTCAATACATAAACAAATCAGTATAAATGTTAATAACATAACCCCCGCACATATCCATGATTTCTTTGCATGAAATCCACCACATCGTATTCTTGTAATACAAAATGTTAAAAGAAAAGCTACTCCGTATATAAAGCGTTGAGCTATTATAGCCGGTATCAAAATCACAGCAAAATCAATTATATCATTGATAATTAGCGATATTCCGTATACATAAACACTTTTCATATCTGAACTTATAATATTTTTTTCTATATAAAAATCAGCTATGACTTCCGATAAAGATTTCATATGATTGCCTCCATATATCGTATCCCCATCAGTATCATAGCTAATTGGATTTTATAATTCAAGATTTTTGTCAAGTTTTGTTCTTTTTTTGTCAAGTTTAGCATGCTTTCAGAAGAATATCACAACAAAAGATATTTTCTTCAGCAAAACATTTCATCATACCGTTGTATTCTTCTACAATTCTTCTGACATTTCTCATTCCTATACCATGTTCATGTTTTTCGCCTTTCCTACTCTTTAATTCAGGATCAAATAAGCCGTCAAAGCTGTTTTCCATATAAATCGAAATATATGCTCCTTGTTTTTGTATTTCCAACGAAATAAATTTATCCTCTATTTTTTCTGCCGCTTCAATAGCATTATCAAATATATTTCCAAACAGTACCGCAATATCTTCATCATTTATATTATTTAATACATCATTTTCCACTTTAATTGTTGTTTTTATTTTCTTATGCTGACATATTTCTAATCTAGTGTTTATTACTGCATTGAAAATTTTATTATTTGTAAAAACTGTTTTATGTGTATATGTATAGTACTTATTTATTATTGAATCTACATACTCGATAATACTTTTATCGTTATTTTGTTCCGCTGTAGTTCTGATAGCTATAAAGTGCTTCTCCAAATCATGTTTCAACGAATATGCACTTTCATATAAAGCTGCCAAATTTTCTTCTGTTTCTTTTACATTTTCATATTGCATTTTAAGTAATGTAAGTTCTGTATTTAATTTTGTTTCTTTATTTATTCTCATTATAAAGTAATATGATAATACATTAATCACTAATGCAAGCAATGATGCATACAACATATATAATTTTATATCTTTGGATTGTATTGCAGCTTTATTAAACAATACTATTTCAAGCCATGTCACTAACATCGTAAGAGCAAACAACAGCCATTCTTTTTTAGATAAATTATACGCCGTATTTAAGTATAAAATAAACTTAAATACAGCAAATTCCGATAATCTGCATATTATTAATATTATAATTCTCCAAATAGAAATGCTGTCATATAATTCCGAAACCGGATTATTTGTCAAGTTCGATATTAAGAAAGAAATTACGCTTGATAACGTGAATATTACGACCATAGCAAAACAAGATATAAATATATGAAAATACCAATCTTTTTTCAAACATATATGACAGTATATAATATACATTAATATTGATATAGCAGACAAAACGCCATCATATGATATAAATTTATTAATTATTGATACAAATACACAATCTGCAAGTAATATAATTCCAAAGCTGATATATCTTTTTATTCCGTTATATTTGTATCCGCAATATCCTGATATAAACCAAATAATCAAAAAATTTTGCATTATAGTAGCAGTTAATTCTATAAATATGTCCATCATCTTATACTCCTTAAATAATCTTGAAATTTATCTTTCACAATATCTAATTGAGCTCGACTTATCGGAATTTCTTCTTTGTTACTAAGAATCACTGTATTATTTGATATAGAATGAATTTGCCTTATGTTCACTAAGTATCTATTATGAGTTCTTACAAACCAAAGTCCCTCAAGTTGCATTTCCACTTCACATTTTGGGCATCGAAAGCTCTCAGATTTATAACCATCATTGCAAAAATAATTTATATAATGACCTTCTGTTTTAAAATATTTTATTTTTCTAATATCTACCTCAATTACTCTGCTTCCCATTTTTATTTGAATTAATGAATTACTTTCTTCATTTTCTTTCATTCTGTTTATAATTTTATCAACAACCGGTTCAACAAATTGCATCTGATTTTTGGGAATAAACCATATGGGGTTATACTTATATGAAGAAAATACTGTATTCTCTTTGTTTGATACAAACACAATCATTATATCTTTCTTTGTTTGCCGTAATCTTTCGGCTATATTAAACCCGTCAAATCCGGGCATCATAATGTCAAGAAAAACTACATCTATTTTTTCTTTGGAACATATGTCCAATAGTTCTTCACCTCTGTTTACCGTAACAAAACTACATTCCTGACTACGTTTTCCAAACTCAAATTTCAACTTTCTTAAAATATTTTCTGCAAATACTTTTTCGTCATCACATATAGCAATACGCATGTTTGTTATCTCCTCTTTACATTTAAATTCTCCTTCTAATTATAAACTATTGAATTCAAAATGTCATAATTTTTTATATATTTTTATTTTTTTCGTCACATTGCCATATTTTATACATTGTTTTTATCAATATTTAACAATATTTTTAAAAATTGTTTAATATAGCGATGAATTAATAAAAGCACTTCCTGTAATATTTACTTCAAAAAAAAAGAACAGAAAGCCACAATTCTGTGATTTCCTGTTCTTTATATTTTTGATTTTTATGCTGCCATATATCTCTGTTTAGCATTCACACGCAGCTTATATTCACTGCAAAGCATTCTTAGATATTCAAAGTCTGAATCAACATCATTAAGTCTTTGTTTCAATATAACCTCATAGTCATATTTCTTATCTTCGAGCGTTTTTACTTTATTTAGCCAACGTGTTAGAATCGCCTCACTTTGACTTCCGGCTTTTATCAGTTGTTCTATTTTATCTTGATATTGCTGTATTTGTTTCTGCATATCCAAGTAAAATTCAACTGCCATTTTTTTGCGTTGTTTTTCATCATCCGCAACGTACATAGAATTTATGCTTATTTCTTTGCGTACCGATTTATTGACAGGCTCATACAGATTCATATTACTTAATTCCTCCATAAAATCCTCCAATTCATCAATATGGCTCATATACTGCTTTGGCACAAAGAAATGATAGCCTCTTGCTGAAATCTTTATTGCGTTTAGCGAAGAAACAAACTTATCTGCAACCGTTTCAAGCTGTCTGTTTCCTATACTATCCAAATAAAGATTATACAATTCTTTAACCTTATCACAATACTTGTCAACATCACGTGTCGTAAAATAGTCCACATCAGTTACAAATATATTTCCCGATTCTTTATCAAGCTGAATATTGGCAAGTTTACGATAATTGTTTGTAGTTTCATTTACCGTTTCCTCAACCAACTCTCTTGATATTATATTTCCGCTTATGCGTTTATTATCTCTGAAATAAATTCGTGCGATATTCGGCTCACCGTTTTGTTCTTCGACAATTCTGTCCTTTACATCGGTAGTTGCACTGCGGAATGCGTCAATCGGAGAATGTTTATCCCTTACACTTGACGGGAAACCATATCTTTCGACCAACTCAAGAAATTCCTTTCTGTTAATAATAAGTCTTGGGAATGAATAATACAAAAACTTTCCCAAAATCTCTGAGCTTTCACCATTACCGCCGTTAATTACCATTAAATCTTTTGCTTCCATATCTTTTTCCTCCTAATTTTATGCTACCTGTTCGTATTCTTCATTACATTGTTTTCTATATAGAAAATACTCATCTATTCCTTTATACCACGGATTCCATGTACATGTTTGCACTTCTATTCCGTACATATTTAAAATATTATGTATATTCTTTAATGCTTTTCTCACATGATTATTTACCTGCTTATCCATATCAAACGCTTCATACACTTTTTTGATATTAAGCTGACTTAAAGTATCCGGCAAACACTTTGCAGCATTAACACTCGGAACCGCGATAAACATCGCTCCGCCTGATAATACACTTGCCACATCTGCTTTTAATGCACCTTCCGTAAGATATGCACTATCTGATGAAGTATCTCCTACAATATGTACCCAAGAGGAGACACCTGTCCCCTCCGGATACTCATTAGTAGAAAACCACCTATACCGTTTTTTATCAGAATCAAATCTGATTTGCATACCTTGTATATATCCGTCTTTATTGCACACCGGAATAAGAAATCCTCCGCAATCAGCTGAATACATATGCCACTCTCCGTATTTACGGTAAAATCCCGGTACACCTCGAAGGTCATATTTCGCTGATAATTCATTAATAATCCTACGTCTTTCATACTCAGTTTCCGGCAGGCTCTTATACATAAACTGTTGTATATTATCCTCTCGAAGTCCTCGCTTTAAAAGTGCTTTATGGTGATTATTATTCATCTTTAAAAGTTTCAACATATCATAATATACATTATGACGATCAACCAATGATTTCATAGGTGTACTGATTGCTTGCTTTATCTTTTTCGGCATTGTATTTCCTATACGTTCCGATAATTCGTTTACAGCCTCTCTGTTCGTAATACAATTCATTCTTGCATACAAACTGACATCATTGCCTTTTGCACCGCAGCGAAAACAATTCCATTGATTTTTCTCTGTATTCAGATACAAATGATAATGCTTATCGCTGCAAAACGGACATAGTGCTTTGATTTCTCTTGCACCCATTCCGTCATTTTTCATCTGAATACCGCACAGACGTGCAACTTCTTCAATTTCGAATTCTTTCCATTCCATTATGCTGCCTCCTTAGATGTATAAGCCGGCTCTTGAATTGTTAGAGCACATTTTTTCACAAATGCAAAAATAGTCTGTCCATAAGGTCGTATGAAATTTGTATTTATACTTTCAGCATTATCAATGAATGTCGGATACGCCAGTCCAGTCAGACGTTTCAAGAGATTTGCAACCTCCAAGCCTGCTTTAATGCGTTCAGATGTAGACAACCAGCGATAATCTTTGCCGTCATATGCAAATTTAAAAGTACCTTTTAACTCACCCGTACTCTTAACCACCTCAAACAACTTAATTGACGCTTGTTTCATCTTAAGCGGTGTAAGCATTATTTCTGCCCTTTTAACCGCATATTCATTTGCAGCCGCTATAAGATATTTTATAAACTGTCTTGAAACATCATTATCCTTTATCTGAAGTTTAACCGATTCTATCATTTTTTGAAGTTCATCATCACTTCGCATTGCTCTTAAATCAGTTTCATCAGAATACAGCTCAGCTTTCATTGCTTCAAGTTTATTAACTTGTTCTTCACTGAAATTGCCGTAGGTAAGAATATCTCGCAATTTATCAATATCAGCGGTAGTTGAAGACTTAACCGCTTTAATTTCTTCTTCTACTTTTTTTAAATCATCAGCTTGATACTGCAAAAACTGTTCTTTTGCTTTTGTATCCAATTTCACAATGTCGTCAAGCTGTGACTTCAGCTTGACTCCCTTTGCCTTTAAATTGTTAAGCTCTTGTATAATCTCTTTCTTTACAGTATTAAATTCGGCGTCGGTCAATGAATGTGTACAAGTCGGGCACGGCACTCCCGGACGTATTCCGGTAGCCTTTTTGTACAATCTGTTATATTCCGAATGTACTGCCTTTAACTCAGCCTCTGTTTTATTGCCTTCACCTGCAAACTTTGAAACATACTGCTTGTTTTGGATTTCCATTCGCTTTTTTTCAAGTGCGAGTATTTCATCATTTGATGATGATTTTTTCGCCGCATTATATTGTTGCTTTATATTTTCAACATCAATACCTGCAAATTGTTTTTCCATAACAGACGCTATTTTGGCTTTCAAAGTTTTTATATTGGTTTCAAGCTTATTCTTAGTTACTGAATTAGCCTCAAGCTGTTCTTCCAAAAGTGCAAGTTGACCTGAAAGATACATTTCCTGTTCATCTGTTGCCTTCAATTCATCACGTTTGTTTTTTATGTAGTATTCAGGTTCAAGCAAACTTTCTTTTTCAAGCAAATCACGGCTTAGTTCACTGAGTTTTGATAAAATTTCTTCCTGCGAAATAGGTGGGAGCAGTTTTTGTAAAAGTTCTCTCCCATCGCTTGCTATTTTCTCAATAAAATATATTGGATTTACGAGAGAAAGAAATATATCTTTTTCGGCAAATATATTCACCAAATTTGTTTGTGTCATCTGATGACCGTTAAGCGTAACAGTTGTTGTACTACCGTTTTTACGACGTATAAGATTAAAAAGCTCTCCGTCTTTATTTACAAAATCGACTTCAACGCACATCTGACTTTCACCTTTACTCATCAGACGTTCCGTACTTTTTTCACCCCAAAACGATACACCGCAAAACGCATATGCAATAGCATCGGCAATACTGGTCTTTCCTTGACCGTTTGCACCATATATATACGTTGTATTTCCCAAATGCACTTCCTTTTCTTCTTTAAATGCTTTAAATCCTTTCATTTTTACTCTTGTTATCGTAAATTGTTTTATTTTATCCATAATCATACCTCTAATTACTTTCATTCAGTCAATTATGCCGCCAAATCGTAATCTTGCAATATATGCACTTTGCCGTATTCTGTTTCTCTCGACGTGAATAACGCTCGGCTAAGGTTTGCACCTTCTTTAAAGTGACTGTCATCGCCGTTATAGTACGCAGTTATAATCTTATTATTATGTTTAATTCTCAACATACTTCTGACACCGTTATCGCCTTGTTGCTTTTTTACACCGAGTATCTCGTACATAGGTGTATTTTGTACCGGAACCGGATTAGATGTTGGCTTTGCAAAAGATTTAATTTGATTTTGAGGTGTTTGTTTAGGAACACTCTCGACTGACTCTTTTAAGAATACAGAATATTGCTGTTGCAGTCTTGTCAATTCAGTATCTTCTATCATGGCACTGTTGCCTCTTGCTCTTGTTTTTACCCAAACAGGTTTCATAGAATACAAATATCGTCCTATGCCCCATTTTACAGCAGCACGTTTAAATGCGTCTGATATTCCGCCTTTAATCGGAGATATAGCCGATAACTCTGCTCCGTCACTTTTGTTTACCCACTCTCCAAGGTCATCATCATATATTGAAATAATACAAATTTGTGATGCACCCGTTTTTGAGGTAATCCAAGGCTTATATTCATCTTTCCAACGCATTTGTCCAACCACATTATCAAGACGTTTTGCTATTGCTCTTGAATCCAAATATGCAACAGCCCATCCGCCTGTTTTATCCGCATTTGTTCCTTGCAGACGCCATTTCACGTCTTTTGCATCAAACGGCTTTGAAAGTTCTTCTAAAAATTTGTTTACACTCATAGGTTTACCTCCGCAATAAAATCATTTAATGTTTTATCTGTTTCAACTAATACATTATCATAGTAATACTGACTGTCTTTATCCTTTAAATGCTCTAAAAGACCTCGATAGTCCAAATTTAACTTTGTCCTACTTTCTTTGTAATAGTCGTAATTATTAGGCATTTTCAGAATATAATACGGCAGTCCGCCAAGTTGATGTAATGATTTGATTTTCGGTAATACATTACTTCCCGTACAAAGATGAAATCCGCTAACATTCGAAAACGGATAAACAAACATTTTTGATTTTGGCGTTAATCTTCCTTTTTCCGTTACTCCTAATCGAACATTAATAATACGACCATTGCCGGAAACTAAAAATCCGAATACCAATCTTGGTATCGGAAAATCTTTGTACTCTGTTTTTTCAAAAATTATATCGGTTGTTTTCTCTTCAAAGCTTATTACAACGAATTCATTTCCGTTCGCACAGCCGCTGTATGATATACAATTTTGGGGTAGTATACCACTATCTATTCTTCCGTCATTGTAGATTGAAGACTTTAGACAGTCCAATATACTTTCAGCACTTATGTATTTCACCGAGCTAACACCGTTTTCCATTGTTTCTACGCTTACCTTATAATCGTTTGTATTATGTAAAACAAGCATATCGTTTCTATTCATTATGCCGCCACCTCCGAATTCTGCACAGACAACATTGAAATATATATCTTTTTCAGTTTTTCAACTTCTTTCTCAAAAAATCGAAAAATTGCATTTATAACAAAATATAATTCCATATAGTTGTAAAATTCCTCTTCATAAATATATACAGTTAGCGAGCTTGCATACTTGTATCGTGTACCTGTATGGACAACTCCGCAACATGCATTACACGAATCCATCTTATTCAGAAAATTCAATGTTGTGTGTCTACCGTTACTTATATAAATATTTTCACGCTCTTTCCAACCGTATAGATGTCCTATCTTTTTTGCCAATTTATAATACTCGGTCATGTATTCGCTTGAAAAAAACATTTTAGCTTCTGATATTCCATCATAATATTTCCCGGATATAAAATACTCACTTTGATAAAGTTCCTCATAAAAGGACCATTCGGTTTCTTCACCCAAATCAATATCTGGGTAATCATCTAAAATTTCTTTTCCGTACACGTCACTGCAATACTTCATATCACAGATTACATTTAATACCTGTTCATCATACATTAGTTCTCACTCCTAAAAAAATGTTTTTTCTGCGGATATACTGCATGGTTTTGCCATCTTCATTATCGAACAAAGCTCATCTACTCTGTATGATTTACTTATAAATTTCTCTCGAAACAGTTGACAGTCATCTTGAGTAAATCGATTAAAATCAATATCGCTTTTACTCAAGCGTTTTTCACCAAACACAGCAGCTGCTGCCACTTCATACAAATATTTAAGTCCTTTGGATTCATACTCTATTCCGGCATTAGATAAATTTCTGACCTTGTCCGCAAAAACATCTATTTTCAGCTCATTCATAATCAATACTCCTCAGGCAGCAATATCGTTGTACACCTTCTATCTGCTTCGGTAATAATCCAAAACTTTACACCATTTGCGTCCTCATAAGAGCCAAGCAATCTGTAGTTTTGTTTCAAAGCAATCTCATTTTCCTGTTTATCATCATCGGATAAATTTCCCCAGTCACCGTTTGCATAACGTCCCAGTAAGATTTCCGCAACACTTGTACATTCCAATTTTGTATTTGCACCTACTGTCATCACTACTTTTCCTAATTCAAATTTCATTTTATTTTCCTCCTTTTATGCCAAGCTCTTAAATCCTTGAGGTGTCAGCACATTAAACACCATTTTGTTTACATGTGTTTCGGAAATTGTATCACCATTATCACTTTTTTTGATTTCCTTGATAATACGACCTTTCAGAATATGTGGATTTTCACAATCAATGTATCCGTTTATAAGACCACTACCGCCAATTAAACCGACCTGTCCTACATTTAACGGTAACAAAGGACGTTTTTCTCTCGAATCAAGGCTACTTCTTTCAAAAAGAAAGTCCATTGATTTTGACATAGCAAGCTGCCTTTTTAATTCTCCGAGATTAAATACTGCACCTTTGAATAAATCCACATTCTTTTCTTGTTCGGGTAATACGTAATGTTCCGTTTTCAAATCAGTAATTAAAGGAAGGTTATCAACATCTGACGCAAGCTGTACTAATTTTTCAACCGCATCACTTCCGTCACCTTTATGTTTTTTTATCCCCATTACTGCTATTTGCTTGAATTTACTAAATTCACTGTCCAAGAATTTAAAGACTTGTATATCCTCAAAATTATCACAAAGTATTCTGCAAATATCACTTGTCATTCTGTAATACGGAATTATATATACAAGTAATCCGCCATACATTAGATGATGTAAACTGTCCACCAAAAACTGCTTTTCACTGCGTGACCTACCTCCGCCGTCTTTGATTACCGAAAGATACGGTGGATTCAAAAATATCAAATGAAATACTTCTCTGCTTATTCGTGAATAAAAGAAACTGCCCAAACCTACTCTGTCAAGACGTGTCTCAGCTTCAGCACCTCTCATTTCATCAATCTCAATACCATAAGTATCTGATATTTTGCCGCTTGTCAGCACATTTAAAGCTACACCGCATCCACAACACGGATCAAACGCATTTATACGTTTACCCTCCGGGAATGCAATTCCGTTCTTTATATGCTTTACATGCTCAATGTCTGTCGGATAATATCCGGTACGAACATTATTCATCAATCTGCCTATAACAGACGCATTGGTGACTTCGTTGTCGGGTATATTATCAAGCAACGGTTTAAACGCTCCTATAAACTTTGTATAATCGGGAGTGAGTAAATTAAAATTACTGACTGCCGTATACAGCTTATCGGCATATATTCCGCACTCTTTCATATCAGCCTCACAAAAAAGCAATTTTAAATTCAGAATATTATCGGATAATCGTTTTCGTGCCGATTCAAGTTCCTTATACAGTTTTCGTGCATTTTTAATATTGTTATTCTTCTGATTTTTATCAATGCCCTTACGTTTTAACATCATACTGTCAAGTGTTGATATAACGGCAGTTTTCATAAGAGCAAAACGCTCCAAAACATAATATTTTTCCATCAGTGCTTACCTCTCTTAGATAACAATGTTTTTGTATTCATCGTCATTGATGAGAATGTGGTTTTTCTGACAACCAGCTCACCGCATATAATCAACTGATATAATATTGACGCAACAATAGTTGATGCAAATAAATTGGCGGCTATGCTCTGCGGTGCCGATACACTTCTCTCAGCACACGAAAGCTCTGTCGGGAACTTTTCATCATATTGCAAAATATCCGGATATATTCCCGCAACAGGCTTTGTTATAGTACGACCGTTCTTTCGTATTCCGCATACAATCTGTCCCGTATATTCTCCGTTACCGGAATCAATATATATGATATTTCTTGATTCTTGAAAAACATCATGACACATCTGACGTGAACGATTATTATCCACTGCACCTATTAAAATAGTTTGAGGTCCGTTAAAAGCAGCACTGCTTGTTAGCTCTTCCAACATGAATTTACTCTCGATAAAATCGGGTATATAGTTTGCTTTTATTCCGAATGCACCGGCATAACGTTCCGCAAGAACCTGTGCCTTATTTTTACCAATATCACAGTCGGCAAAGTTTTGACGTATAAGATTCTTTTTCTCTACAATATCGCCGTCCGCAATAATTATTTGTACTTTTCGCCCCGACGCATATGCAATCCTATAAAGATGAGGTGCTATATATCCGCCGGTACCTCCTGCACCGATGAGTATAATTTTTAATGAATTGTTTTTACTGAATTTCATTAATTACACCTCCGTTTTTATGTTCCTTTACTTTATGTTCCGTTACATAGCTAAGCCATTCGTCTGGGAAATCTTTAAACGGATACTCAAAAACATCTGTCGGATTTATGTCAACAAATTTACCGCCTACCGAAATACGCATAGATATATCCGGTAACAGTTTATCCAATCGACCTATAACAGCATATATACGTGTTGCTTTTTCATCACTATTATCGGTTGATGAAAAATACGCATCCATAAGATTATGAGAATGAATATCCATAACGTGAATCAAATTATCTTCATCATCAGACAATATCGTTTCTACCGCAACTGCACCTACCTTTTGTTCCGGGACTTTTACAATGTAATTCTCACATTCTGTATCCCAATATACATTTACAAGTGCCTCACATACGTTTTTTCTGTCAGCAAAATATTTGAAAAACGCAATTATCTCTGTAAGCATTTCATACGGAAAAAGAGGTAAAGCCGGAGTAAATCCGGCTTTTATATTTGTCAATCCTCTTATTCTTTCTGCTTTGGCTCGAAATGTGCCGATGGTATTATTGCGTATTTCATATACGTTTCCATCTTCACTCGGAACATACGCAATAGCCTTGCCGCTTTTTGCTGCGGTATCTTCATCAATGAATATACCTTTGTATGATTCCATTCGCCCCTTTTTCTGTGCTGTAACCGTTGGAATAACCTTGCATACAAGATTACCTTTTTTACGCTTAATTGCGTTCATAAAATCTTTTGATTCTTCAATAATCTTCTTCTGCTCTGCAATGGTCATTTTCTTAGGTTGTTCGATATTCTTTACAATACCGCAATAACTCATTTTCCAACTTACTCGTTTTCCGTCTTCAAGTTCAGGAAAATCCTCTGCCTTGGATATGCGAATATCCTCAAACGTCTTTGATAAGTCATCAATTTCTTCCGATACACCCGCAAATTCAAAAACCGGAGCTTTATTTAGCAAACCTGTCTTGGTTTCCTCTGCCTTGTCGGTTTCCACTCTGTCGATTTCAGTTTCAAACGGATTTGAATTATCCTGTTCATCATTCTTATTCGGCTTTTCTTGCTCATTTGATGTACTCGCATTACCATCATCCACCTTTTCTGCTTTTTTTGTTTCTGTAATTTTAGGTTTGTCCGCTTTCGGCGGAGCAACCGGTTCTGTTACTGCATTTTCAAAAGGATTATCTGTATCCTCAATCTCTTGAAAAGCATCCGACACTCCCTGCATATCAGCAAATGGGTCCGTACCGCTGTTCATATCACCAAACGGATCACTTCCGTCGAATCCGCCCAAATCAATATCACTTTGCAATAACTCTTCCATATTCTTTTTGTTTTCTGTACTCATAATTGTTTCCTCCTTAAATTTTTGTTGTTTATTTACTTACGTTTCATTATCCCGAAATTCAAGCCGCCTCCTTTTCAAACGTGTTTAGGCACACATTTTTATATAGGTTTCTATGTAAAAGCCTTCTCTTTTTTACAGATTGGCTGAATTTCTTACATACGGTTTCGCATACATCCACACTCTCATCTGCGATTACATCGCCAAGTGTCATACCGCTATTGCCGAGCTGATAATCCAAACTAAGTATCTCTACCTTTTCGTCTCTGCGTTTTTTCTTCGCAAAATAGTTGCTTACGGCTGAACACATAGCATACTCCGCAATCGTAGAAAATTTATACTTCTGCAAATCTTCACGTTCATCATACTGCTGCACCGCTTTTAAAAATCTGAATATCACTACATCATAAAATTCGTCCATAGGCAATCCCCTATAACGCAAAAAATTCTCCAATACATAGTGATTGTCAGCTGCAAACTGTCTTTGCTTTTCCGTTAGTTTCTTGTCCTTCATTTTTTGTCCTCCTTAAATCTTTTTAATTTTGTGTATGAAAAAACACAATGCAATGCTGAAAAACAGCAATACCATTGTGTTTTGTTTCCTAATATTAAATTATTTTTATTCGTAATACATAGAAGTTACAGACGCACTATCCCTATGGATAGAACTCTCATAACCACTTAACTACAACCATTTTAACTACAACCATTTATGAGTATATTGTATATTGAAAAATTTATCTTTTCAAGACCAAGTGCAAAAAAAATAAGTGATATAACGAAATTGTATCATCATATCACTTACTCTATTCAGTTGTTAAATGCTTGTTTATAATATCCATTATTTCATTTAATCGGCTTTCTCCTATACCCTTAACCTTACCGATGTCAGTTCTTAATGCATCAACATCAACATTTACAACATTTACGCTCTCCGCACCTACCGCATACATTTCATTCAAAAACGCTTCCATATTTTTGCGGTCCATTGCTTTGATTTTCTTATACAATGCTCTATCCAAAACTTCTTTCTGTGCCACAATATTATCCTCCATACTTTGTTCATAATTAATTGTACTATTCCAATATCATTTTCTCACAATTAATATCATATCATAAACAAAATATAAAATCAACAATTTACACATATTCTCTACTTTTCGCTTTTGATATAAGCATTTCAGTTAAATTTTTTATAACCCGACAAACACTCATTTCATTGAAAAATAGGTGCAACATTACACCTATTTTTCAATATCGTATATTAATCCTCTGTCTTTAATTCTATTTATAATCAGCTCCAGTACCACCAAAGTAAATGTGGTCTGAATATCAAAGTCAGCACCATTATATAAAACCATACCGACATTCCTATTTTCAAATACAGACCTATCGGAACGTCATCGCACTGTACTTTATTTTTAGCAATCAGCCATACTCTATACTCGTGTATGTATTTTTTCACATCTAATATAAAATTCATAACCGTCAACAAAAATAATATCTTATAAAACATAATTTTTTCTCCCTATATAATCTTAGCTTTTCTATGTTCTTATCTTCTGTTTTTCATAATATCAACTGCAATATCATCTTTGCAAAGTTCGCTTGTTCTGTAAATTTTCTTTGCAAACTTTTCAAGTGAAAACGACATATTTTCCCCTTCATCAAGAAGAATACCTGTAATGCTGAATTTATGCTTGGACTGCATTTCCTTAACATACTTTTCGCATTCATCGGAAAGATTGCATATACCGTCAGTTATAAACACAATATCGGCATTATTCCACTTTTCATCTTGTATCAAGCTTATTGCCTTTTTGATTGGTTTTTCAAAATCAGTCGAACCTTTAAGGAATGTTTCAGATGCCTCCATCATTCGTTTTTGCATATCCGAATCGTCTGCACGAAATATATCCGTTTTTATTTTATCAGAGAAATGTATAAGTGCAAAATTACGCTTATTTTCGTGACATATATGTAAAAGTACCATTGCCACAGCCATTCCCCACGCTTGATTTGCTCCGTAGGTTGAGCTTGATTCATCAAGGCATACAATTATATCACCTTTGCCTTTGCATATAGGCTCACGTCTTCGATACTGTTTCAGTCGTTTATTTTGATACTTACGAATAAAAACAGGTATAAGCTTTTTGTCGGACAATAACGATAATTCCGAAGTTAGTGCCTTTGATATGTTATTACCCGTTGTAATATCATACTTTTCACCACGCCCAAACACATATCCGTTTTTATTTTTACCGAAATATATGTCTTTGTATTTGCCCAGAAATTTAGCAACATACATTAACTTTTCGGATTTGGATACACGTTCAATAAGTTTCTTATTAACCTCGTTTTTAGGCATATTGTCATTGCAATTTCCCCAACTTAAAAGTACAAACTTTACTGTTTCAGCACTGTCAACAGCTTTTGACAATGCCACCGCAACAGCCTCTTGTATTTTCTTGCGATTCATATTTGCGGCTCTGTCAGCTTGTTTTTCAAGATAAGAATATTGCTCACGCTTACTTTCCAGTTTATTTGCAATACTTACTGTCTTTTTCTCAGATACCGATTGCGATTGCAGTTTCTGTTTCAACTCAGCAAGAAGTTCGGAATATTGTTCTGCCATTTGCTCCATAGTATTTATCCTATCTTCACCGCCGGATAATGATTTCACCATATCTTTATGATTCGGCATAAGTTCTCTCATGAACACTATCGTTGCCTCTAATGCTGGGATTTCATATCCCTCACATACAGATTTTTTCGCAGCATATTCTTCTTGCGTCATGAGCTTAGTCAATATGACCTTATTTACTTTCTTAGCCGCAGGGCTTAAATCCTTGTCATCAAGCATTTTAGGTGTAATCGTGTAAAATGCTTGAAATACGTCATTTATTAATTGCTTAATTGATGAAAGAATTGGTCTGCCTTCTTCTTCAAACTGCTTTATCTCCGGCGTTTTATTTCTTATATCTCGAAAAATCTCACGTTCCAATCGTGTAGATTTCAATACTCTATCAGAATATCCTATGTCTTTGGTTTCTGATAAAATATCCGAATTTAATATATCTCTTATTGATTTAAAACTCATAATTTTTTCTCCCTTACACCAATTCCGATAAATTCACACCGATGAATTTTGCATTTCGTTCACAGTCTACGATTTGAGTATATCGCTCGATAAATTTCTGAAATGCTACCGACAGATTATCCACACGCTCTGCTACATCTTCAATCTGCTTTGTTTCTTCATTCCATCTGCTGCATATATAAATTTCATTACCATCAGCGTCAGTTTCAATATCTCCGTTCAAATGATAAAATCTATTCAATCCCATTCTTTTGTTCAATTCATCATCATATATCAATCCATATACTACTTTTATTTCTTTTTTCATAATGCTTTAATTTCCTTTCATTAAATTGCAAAAAAGGAGAAGTTTCAACTTCCCCTTTTTCTGCTTAATTGTTATTTAAAACGGCCATTCTTGGTCATTACCAAAACCACCAAAGTTATCATCAAATCCTCCGGCATTGTTGAAATCATCATCTGAGAATACATCCGGCATACTTTGTGGCTCATTCTTTGTCGAACGAGGTGCTGTACTGGTTTGTCCGTCCTGCTTTGATACAGAATCGGCAAAGCCGACATCTCGTGCCACAATCTCAAAGCCGTAACGCTTTACTCCGTCTTTTTCCCATTCCGTAGTCTGCAATCTGCCCGATACATACACTTGTTTTCCTTTTCTGAAGTTACGTCCGATAAAATCAGCCGTTCCTCTCCATGCAACAACGGGTATAAAATCTGCCTGCGGTTTGCTATCTCCATACTTCGGTCTGTTTACCGCAAGTATAAATCTAACTACTGAATTCTGGTCTTTGCCTACTAATTTAATTTCAGGGTCTTTGGTTAATCTGCCTATTAATGCAATTTGATTTAACATATTTTCTTCTCCTTTTCATCGTACATCTTTAATATTTTGTTATAAATTTCAACGCTGTTATTGTTCGTTTCTTCAATCAAGCGTAACACTGCCGCACTCTGTTTTTTTCTATATTCATTTCTCAGCACGTCTCGTTGCTCGCAACATTGCTTATACAAATCCAATAGCAGCGGAAATACCATTTTACTATCCTGCTTGTCATAATAAGATAAATCCATACTTTCATCTCCAAAACTATATCTGTTGAGCATATGTTTCACTAAGCGGAACAATCGTAAAATTCTTCTTTTCGTACACTTTTTTACTTATGCTTTCAAGCTGCGTACAAGCGTCTTCAATCTTATTTCGGTCATCCTCAGATGTACATTCAATATTCTGCAAATCCGCATAAACCCTTATAAGTTCATTACGCACCTTTCCAAACGCACGATTATTCTCACTGTTTGCCATAAAGTCTTCAAATGCCTCATCAGCCATTGCAATCAAATCATCAATACGTTTTTTTATCGGATTATCGCATATTTCTTTCAACACATCGGATATTGTTTCGATTTCAGAAGGTGTTGTCCAAAAATAGTTTTTAAGAATCATTAAATCCTCAACCGATACCGTATCACTTTCTCTGATATATGCTGCCGCCTGAACAATAGGTGTATAATTAAAAAATTTACGGTCTGAAATATGTATATCTTTTCTTCTCAACGCACATAAAATATCATCCATAATTTCATTTATACTGTTAGGCACTTTGACAAGCTTAACTTCATTCTGCATTGCATAAAGTTCATTTAATGTAATCATTGTATTATTACTCTTTAATGCAGATTGTTGTTTTTGTTTCAATATAGATTGACGGTTATCTTTTTCTTTTACATACTCCGTTACAATTTTCAAGTCAAAACGGTCATAAAGAGGTTTTAAAATTTCATTTTCCGGTTCAGAAAAATCGGGAATTTCGTTACTTGCCGCAAAGAATGAGATTGTAGGTATTTTCATCGTCTGACCTTCATTTGTATATACCCTTTCATTTAAGGCTGTAAGCAATGAATTTAAAATACCGTCATTACTCTTGAATATCTCGTCAAGGAAGACTATATGACTATCCGGTATTTTACCTGTTGTAATGACCTTCGGTTCAATCTCTTTAATTGCACAAATAATTTCTTTTATATCTCCAAGTTCTTTAACAAGTCGCTGAGCTTTTTCAAGGCTTTCTGTTTTCCCGTCTATTTCATACTGTGCATACGCTTTCTTAACTTCATTAAGCTTAACACTATATGAAACATCTTTTGAAAGTTCATTCGACGGCATGTTACCCGGAATTATACTTGATAAATCCAATCTGCCGAACAGTTGCTCCTCATCGGTTTGTTTTGACATAATACGTTCAAACTGTTTTGCATCGGTTATATGCTTACGGAAACCATTTATACAGTATGATTTTGCTTGACCTGTGTCACCAAGTATAAAGATGTTTTTACTTGCCAACAATGCAATCGCAATACAATGTATCATCTCGTCACGTTCTGCCGCCTCTGCTGCCACTTCGCTCATTACCGCTTTAATTTTACTGTTATTCATTTATTCTTCCTCCTCTGTTTTTTATGCCGCTTTCTTTGTTTTTTTAGATTTATGTTTTACACTTCGTTTTTTACTGTTTGTAAGCATATATTCACTTACCGGATTGGAAGCATATAAAACTCCTCGCTTTGTCATATAGACATCAACATCTCCTCTGATTAATTTCAACATATCACTGAAATATTTTGCGTTATAGTAAAACTCACCACTAATCATATTTACACTCTCAATCGGAACATTCAGCGTACTTTCAGCTTCCGTACTCTCTATTGATAATTGCAGATTGTTATTTTTAAACTTCAGCAATACCGGAGCAGTATCTTCACTGACGTTAGTAATCATCGAAACAGTTTCAGCCATCGTTTTCATATCATTCGCCTTTATTTTAGCTATCAGCATTTTATCAGGCATATTTAAAAGTCTATCAATATTCATAAACGGTTCTGAAATTATGCGTGTAGAAAACAGCATATCAGATTTTATAAATACGAGCGTGTTAGCGTTCAAACCAAATTCAAGAAGGTCCTTATCTTCCACTGCATTTGCCAAATAAAAAAACGACTGTTTGGGAACTGTAACCGACATTTTACCGCCGCAATTACATTTAATTTCCGTAACAGCCATTCTGAACGCATCGCAGGCAGATGCTCGCACAGTATCAGAATATATTTCAAGATGAATTCCCATCAGTGACGGTCTTTTTATATCAGTACCTACCGCCGCAGAAGTTTTTGAATACAAACTGCATATTCCTTTGATTTTTAATAAATCATCAGGATATGGGATATTGATTTTCGGATAATTTCTTGCACTGAGTACAGGAACATCAAATCGGCATCTTTCACTTGTTATACCAAGCAATTTTTCGTTATGCTCCAATATAATATCTTCACCGCCAAGGCGGTCTACTATGCCGAGAAACATTCGAGCGGCAACAACAAAGCTTCCGCCCTCCTCAATACTTGCATTAAATTTACGCTGTATTGTAGTTTCAAGATTTGACACCGTTATATACATAACACCTTCATCTTCATTGCATTCAATCATAAATCCCATAAGTTCCATTATGGAATTACTTTGCGGTACAACTCTTACCATAGATTTTAAATAGCTAAGTAAGATTTTTCTGTTCATCCTTGCTCTCATAATTTTATTTTCCTTTCTTCAACTCGCAATCAAATCAAATAATGAAATTTGGTCGGGATTATCATATTCAACCTTTTTGCTTTTTTTGTTACTTGAAAATGCGGCTATGGCACTGATTTCAACCGTTTTGTGTGTCTTAACCACAGGTCTGTCAACAACTGTTTCAGACTTAACATCATCAGCCGTATTTTCTTCTGTTCTTTGATGAATTATCGCCATTTTCTTAAATGCCGCAGACAAATCATCAACCTCTGATTTTATACCCATTGTAAGTTCCTTTGCCAAAAGTGTCGTCATATCTTGACATTCACTCATTGCAGCCAAGCCTTCGTCGGACAAGTTACCCTCAATTATTGTGGCAACAGTCAATTTTGATGCCATCAGCTTTAATGCACGCTCCTGCATAACGCCTTTATAATACAACATATATACATTTACGCGAGGTGCTGTCTGATTTATTCTCCACGAACGACGTGAGCTTTGTCTAAACGTAAACAGATTATATCCGATATTGTAATATATCACATTTGTAAATGCATTCAAATCCAATCCCGTTTCAACCAAAGACGGATTTGTAATAATGACATTTACACCTTCTTTTACTTTATCTTCAACCCACTTTTCACGTTTATCCGGCGGAACATTAACACGCAAAATTTCAGTCCTATATCCTTTTTCTGATAATAACTTCATTAACTTATCCTGCGTATCAATCTTAACCCAATTAGTATATATCAAAACACGTTCATTATTTTTAACTTTCGACTCCACAATGTCAAGCACTGCTAAATCCTTATCGCTTAAATCATCCGATGTTGCAGTATCTTTCGGTACTATGATAGGCTCAAGTTTTTTACTCAATGGATTTATAATAGGATCATTACCGTATGGTTGGTCGGGATATATTGATGCTAATTGAAGATATTTCGACATTATTTTCCTTGCAACTTTTTTATCACTACGCATGACTTCTATAAGCGTATTTTCTATACGTTTATATTCTTCCATAACCGAAGGATGTAACGATAACTCAATCGGTATTTCCTCATAATCCGGTAATTCCTTACCCATATCATTAAGAGATAAGAATACCGCCGATTCAATAAGGAACCTTGAATAGACAATAGGTGATACTCCCGGCAGCTGCCTTTCTCGAAGTTTACGTTTCTTACATCTGCTATTGTTGTTATACTCACTGTCAGTACATTCAAAAATTTCTTCGGTAACTCCATATTCGTCATTAAAAGCTCCCGGATTGTTATATGCCTTATTATCCTCAAGCATGAGGTTAGGTGCAATTCGATATAGAAGATAAAAAATACCGCTTGAATATCCGTTTACAAGTGTTGCTGTCATACCGATTACTTTCTTACTGCAACAGACAAGATTAGCCATAGCATTACCTTGACCGCTTTCGCCCTTATACTGATGTAATTCATCACATATTATGCCGTCAACCTTTATATGACCTGCTATATATTCGCTTAACGAATATCGCCTATATCCACCAATCGCAGTAAATATCATTGTCGGATTATCTATTACAGCCTGTATCTTTTCCGCAATTTTATTTGTTTTGCCGTTTCCTTGATGCTCCAATGCTTTATCACGGTATATATATCCGTAATTACCTATCTTAACCCACTTATTATGATACAACGAATAATCATCAGGATTATATGCTGTCCATAGGTTAGCACCGCAATGTCGGCATTTATGATTTTTGTCTGTTTCTTTCATAAAAAAGAATTGATCTGCATTCACTAAATATTTTCCGCAATCATCCGATATTTCCATTTCTACTACATTGCCGCAATCGGGACATATATAACCCCTTTTATGTATTGAATATGATACCGCAGGACGTTTCATATACCCATCTCTTGCACGTTCCTTTGACAGAATAGCATATACCGTCATATTGTTTTCTTCGTAATCCTTATATATCGCATTTAATTCGGTGATATTATGGACAACCGTCGATTTTGTGTTGGGTAATGTTTCATAAATTTCACGCACCCATTTTTTTGTGACATGAGATGGTGAAAGTACCACATTAAAGCTCTTTTTTCTGTTCTGATACGCTGCCAATGCTGCCGAGCCGATTTTGGTTTTGCCACTACCGCATTCCGCTATTATCATAGCCACTTTTGCCTTTTCAAGCCGACGTTTGACTGATTCGGCAACTGCAAGTTGTGCCGGATATAATTCATATCCCGTATGACTTTTCAGATACTTATTTATATCTTTCAGCATAGGACATATATCCTCTTTTGTCGGATCATATAACGGCAAAAACGAATCTTTAATACGTTCCGCAATTACTGTACCATACTCATTCAAATACTGTGATACCGAATTTATGTTTTTTAAATTATTTTTTGATAAATCCGCACTCGGTATTGATATTTTACCTTGAGCAAGACCTTGATTTACAATATCAATAACGTCTTGTTCATCATTTCGCATATATAGCATATACGCATCAAAATTTTGTTCTATTGATAACACCTCAAGCGGTATAAGGATTCTCCTTTCAATAAATGCGTCTATGATAAAATCCTTAAATTCAGGAATAAGCGGCACTGAAATCTTTTGGTCTATTTCATCGAATAGTGCCTGCCTGTCATTTTGTCTGCAAAAAATATATTTCCTTTGTTTTATATTCTCCTTTCCGTTTTGCTCACCTTCTGATACATTGTTCTTTTCGTCATCTAACATAATCATCATTGATTCGGCATAAACACCGTCGTGTGATAATTTTTTTCGATAACGCTTTCTCTCGGAATAAATGACGACTCTGTTCTGCTCAATTTCAGTTTCAACCGAAATTCCACCATTTATTGCGTCACTCATACCTCTCACTTGTTCCGGATAACCTCCAAACCGAACAGCCGTCAAAATACGCTTGTTATTTTCACGCAGATACACTATCGTATCAGCATAACATTTAAGCGATATTCCGTTATCTGCATCACGATAGCTTATCGGTACTAATTGAGGTAGTTTCCTCATTTTTCTTTTCCTCCTTCTTTAAATTTTTGTATGAAAAAAACACAATTCTACGCAAATAGCATATCATTGTGTTTTGTTTCCTAATATTAATTTTTTAATTCGTAGTATATAAAGGTTAAAGACGCACTACCCCTACGGATAGGACTTTCATAACCACTTAACTACAACCATTTTAACTACAACCGTTTATGATTATATTGTATATTGAAGAATCTACCTTTTCAAGACCAAGTGCAAAAAAATAAATTAGTTTATAGTTTTAAATATAATTTATATATTTCCTCAATCACTTAATACGATATTCGCATACTATAAAAATATGCGAATATTATTTTACCACACACTTCACCAATATAGCCAAAGCTATTAATATAATAGGCAAATAAAAAGGCCATAATGTTTTAGTAAACATTATTCTTATTATAGAAGGTTCTTTCTTTGATGTCCCATCTTCATTTAATAACCACATTTCCTTTTTATATGGATTTAGATCATAACAAAAATCCAAGGTTTCTTTCCTTTTTTTTATAACCCAGTCATATTTCCATCTATATAATTTTTCTGTTCTAAGATAAAAAGCATCCAAAATCCAAAATACTCCTGTCAGTCCAATAATTATCATGCAAACAAATTTAATGTCAACGTTTTCAGACAATAGTGCTATAATTGCGATTATCAACGCTATTAACCAACCTTTAACACTAAAAGAATTCTGTCCCATTCTCGTAATGCAATTTTGTATCAAATCTATTTCCTTTTCTAAAATCTTTTCATTATTCATAAAATTTTTCCTCATTCTTCGTAATTCTATATAGAGTATCTAATGCATGTTCTTCTGAATTCTTATTTCTTTTCCAGTCCAAAAATATAGAACTATCAACCTCTCTAAAATTTTCCATTTCTATCTGATGCGTAATTAATACACTTTCATTCAATTTTGATGCATGTTCAAGACTTCGTTTTTCATAACCGTATCTTTCTGGTATTTTTTTTCTCAAAGTATTTGCCATAACAATTTCACTATATATCCATGGAGATATAGTTTGATCTGGCTTTCCTATTTTATCTAGTGGTATTACAGAATTTTCTGTGTTAATAAACCATAAACATTCTGTTTTATCAAGCATATGATTTAATGCGGAATTTAACATCAAATATAAATGACTTGCAAAGTAATTTGCTTTACGATAACCATAAGTTTGATGTTTATACTCGCGTTTAATAATATTATATCTATTGTTAAGCTCATCTAAATATTCTTCTACATAATCCCAAACACAAGAATCCACAAATGCCGTTAATCCCATTTCTTTATATAACCATTCTGAAATCGCAATAGCTAAATTTTTATCTATATGAGAATGGGAAATAAACACATCTGCTTCTATTTCTTTAAACAAAATTTTTTCTAATTTGTTTCCGTCAATATAATTTTTTTGATAGTTTATACAAGAATCCAATTTTTCCTTTATTTTTTTCTTATATTCAGTAAAGTTATTCTCCTGACCACATTCATAATAATTACCAATAATATCTTTATCATCGGTAACATCTACTTTAAATTTCATGTACATAATAATCATTTGTATTATATCTAATCAAATATATATCAATACTCTCCCTTCCCGAAAAAATCTGTGATATACACAATATAGACCTTTGTAGCAATCTATATCTTTAAATATTCACTTTGTTTTTGTTCTATAGTTAATATAAATAACCGGCGTATAGCCTGCCAGTCTAACCTCCTTCTTCCATTGATCAATTCGATTTTTTAGCATTAACATATCTAGAGAAGTCAAATCCACCTTATCACCATGTATAGTCAAATGTTTCTTTTTTTCTAATATAAACCATAAACCAACACGTGAAATCGGAGGCATATCCGTAATTTCTTTATGTTTATATTTTTTTAGTGCTGTTATAGATTGATCAATTGCATAACATAAATCACCAGAAGATTTACCAATTTTTACAGCAAACATTGTTTTACTTTCTATTTCATACAAATCCATTTTTTCAAAACCGGAACTTGTATCTTTCCTATCATAACATTTGAAATTTCCATCTTCTTCTCTTATTGAATTATAACATCGTTCGGCATAATATTTTTTCTTTAACTTGTCTTTTATGTAATCCTCTGATTTGCCTTCATATTCTTCATCGTTTTTTTCGACTTCATATTTATCATTTATAAAGCGATTATGTATTAAATCATTAAAGTCAAATTTAGCATTATAAATTGCATCAATTTCACTAATAGAATCATTAAGATATGTTAAATAATCGTGATTAAACATATACCATTTTGTTTTTGTATAAATACACTTGTACTCCTCATCTGTGTACTCAATAACATTTTTTAATGGTAATTGGACCACTGAATCTCCATCCTTGTAAAGCCTAATTTTAATTTTGTTTACTTTTTCTATGGAATTTATATTGTTTTCTATACAAAATGATTTTATTACATCCATAGATAAATTATCATATTTTTTAGATGCATTTTTATAATATATTAGTTCAAATTCATTATCATTTCCGTTAAATACTTCTGAAGCTCCTATTATATCTATTTCAGGAACCGAAAGCAAATTACATTTACTATCACCTAATACGTTTGATTGTATCGCTTTATTAAGACTTTCATTAAGTTTTTTTATTGATTCTTCGTTTTTAACCTCCTTAAACAACGGAATTTTGTATTTTACATCATTGTCTGAAATTTCTAAAATTTTTTCAACATATAAAATAATATTAATAATCCCATCAATATTTGCCTTGTCAGTATTAAATCGAATAGAGTTACCTATTTCTAAAGCAGGTTTAAATAAATCAAAATTCTCATCAAGTTTTGCATTTACCTTTAATTTAGCAAACGATTCACCACTATTGAAATCAAATTCATTATAATCAACATATGTATTAATCATTTTGCTACGTTTTGAATTAGGCGATGTTAAAGTGGTCGTTTTAATATTAGTATATTCCATACGAGCCGCAAACTTAAAGCCAAAATCTCTATCACAATACTTATCGACTTTAAAAAATGAACTACCGAATGTAGCCGCATATATATCTTCTCTTTCATCACATACCTTTTCTATAAATAAAATAGCCCTTGGTGATTTGTATACATAAAGTGGAGATTCATCAAATTCATTCAACAACCAATTCCAAGATATTTCATCATTACTTTGCTTTGCTTCGCATAAATATAAAGTAAACTTAAATTCACACGTGTCTTTATCAATCTTTTTATTTGGTTTTGCCAAATAGTTACTACTTTTCAAATCATCAAGAAAATCATCTACTTTATTAAAATTCATTTTATATAAATTTATGCACGCCATATTATTTTATCCTTTCTATAATATAAGTAACTCAATTTTATTTTAGTAAATATAATTATTGTACTTAAATAGGTTACTTTTGTACATCAAAGTTTATTATGTTTATATAATATTTTAAAATATTCAGAGTAATATCAACTAACTTTCTCTAATGCTTCCATTCTCAAAAAAAACTGAAATAAGCATGTTTTATTAAAGTCTATCATTTTCTATAGAAACTAATAGCAAAAATATTTTTTGCTATTAGTTTCTACTGCCATATTATCATCAAACATTTATATATCTTTTATTATCGCCGTTCTGCTATCGGCGTCCCAATCTACGTCATATCCCATATTTTCCGAAAGGAAGCGCAGCGGTACCATTGTTTTGCCGTTTACAAGTCTTGCAGGCACGTCCATTTTAGCAGATTTATTATTTATTCTTGCGTTGACGTTATCTATTGAAAATGTTACTGCCTTATTATCAAGCGTTGCGGTTGCTGTCTGTGTTTCCTGATTCCATTCAACATCTGCACCCATCTGCTCAAATAAGAAACGCATAGGTACAAGCATACTGCCGTTTTCTATTACAGGTGGGGTTTCAAAACCGAGTATATTGTCTTTTAACCTTACATATGGAGCATTTTTTATTTCATTAAGTTTACTATATACTTCACCAGTAGGTATGATCAGATAATATTTCAAATTCTCATAATTTAAAATAATTTTATCATCATACTCATAAACTTCACCCAAGACATTTACCTGATTTTCATTAAATGCCTCGGTTGCTTCCTCTGGAATATTTATCGGAACAAAATATACAAAATCGTTTGTCAAGTATATATTGCTTAAAAAATGTTTTCCTTGAACAATTCCTCCTACAAGAAACCAATCTCCAAGTTTGATTTGTGCATTATTAAGTTTATATTCTTCGTTGTTTTCATACGCAACATTTACAGGATTTTTTTCAAAAAGTGATATTTTATCACCAAGAATGCTTACACGGCTATTAGATACTGGGATATCTTCCTCGCACTTTTCCCAATTTATCATATCAGTAGATTTTACTGTTACCCATTCTATTTTCTCTCTTGAACTATTTCTGTTAATATACGGATTGTAACTTCTTTCAAAATGATAGCTCCCATTTTCAAAAACCTCTTCAAGTTTTTCAGCGTATTCACAATAAATTACACCATTACAGTAACCAACATCATACACACATACGCCTCCTCCAAAATTCTCCTCATGCAGAAGATTCATTTGTTTATCATAGATTAATAAGGTTGTAAATGGAACGTATGCGCCGCCACTTATCGCAGCTCTATTTGTATATTCATGAGCAATATAATAATTATCCGTAATAATATAATTCTTATCAAATATCTCTGATAAACTTTCATCATACGGCACCGGATTTGTTTTAAAACCTTTATAAATATATGGAATTCCATTAACATTGAATATTTTTGCATAGAAAAAATTATCTGCCGTATCTATCCTCGTTTCTTCTATTTTCGGTGCGTTACCGCGTATAAATTCCGTGTCCGCAAATGCTTCTACTTGAAATATACAAATAAATATTGTTATTAAAAGAATTATTTTCCTCATAAAACCTCACCTCACAATTATTATTGAATTCTAAACCAATTTTCGCATGTAGCCGATGCTCCCGCTAATTCTGTTGATTCTATAACTATATTAGCTGTTTCATTGGGAGCCATTTGAATAGTATATATATCATCTTCATAGTGATTATCGCTATCAAATGCATTAGAATTTATAGGCAATAAATTACCATTTGAATAACAATTAATACGATAACGTCTATTAATTGCAGCATGATAAACAAACTGCCTTTCAGTGTCACTTAAATTATGTATCACTATATTATACTTGAATGTTACTCCATAGCCCTGCATATTTGTTTCTCCAAGAAAATTCTCAAAATCTTTTGCGGATTTTTTTAAATTTTCGCTTAATGCATCTCCATATGAATCATAATTAGTATTAGCAAGAATATTGAACCACTGATTATTAAATTCTTCGTTTGTTTCCCATGTAGTTTTTTGTGCGACAGCATAGGGTCCGACTTTTACAACCTCTGGTATTATATACGGATTTACCTTTGGTGAATGATATGTATCGAAAAAAAGTCCGCTATACTTTTCTTCACCCGTATCTAAGCTATAATAAGCATCATATGCGAGTCCTAACGAGCTACTTATTGGAACACGGTCCTTACATAAATAATATAAAGGCGATGCGTTTGTTATAAAAGAACTTGTAACGTTTCCATTATTCGGAATAATGGTATCGGTTTTAAAGGTTAACTTAGTGTCATATGCTACTGTATCATCAATGTAATATTCTAAAACGTCGGATTCTACCACTTTACCAAACTCACCTTTGCCCTTAATCATGCCTGTTGCTTCATCATATGTTGGTTTTGCTTGATTTAGGTCAAATACATTATCAAAATCACTACTGTCTGCCATAGCCATTGTGGCAAAATTAACAGTTCCTCCTGTAACTTCAAATTCCATCATTAAATACATAAATCCCATATCATCATTATCTGAAATTACAATATTATCAGGCATTTTATTAATGTCCGTCAACCAAACATTCTTCCCTTGTTTTAAATCACTCGTTATATTTTTTGATATGATTTGACTTGGGTCTGTAGAATTGAATCTTTCTTCTGCCTTATAAAATTGTGACCATCCATCTCTTTGTGCATAAGTTAAACCAATTCTATTAATTTTAACTTCTCCAACACCTTGGTATCCGTAAAAGACGCCATTATAATATAATACATTTTCGTCACCTAAGCAAGCAATTAAATCTGCTTCTTTAACATTCCCATTTTCATCTTTTGCCGGTCTTTGCTTATGATGATAAGAAAAAACAATATACGTCCCCGGTGCCAATGATTTAAAGCAAGATATTGTTTTGGTCTTATCCGTACCGCTCAACATATTTTCCCATTTTAATGATTCAGGTGAGTCAACAAAAATATAATAATTGGGATTGCCGTTCTTATCCAAAGTTTTTTGATTAAAACAAACATCTTGCGCAGCGTTTATTTTTTCAACCCTTAGACCAACTGTAGGCACACCTTCTCTGATGATGATTACACGATATTCACCTGCACCCTCAACATAATACGCATCATGTCCATCTAATCCATTCTCATATTTACCACATAATTGATTATCTTTTTTTACTGTTAAAGATACGTTCTCTTCTTCCAAAAGCTCACCATATGTTCCTATATAATATCTATTGTTATCTCCTTCAGGTATTTTAATAATATATTCTCTATGATTATATACATCAAACATTATATCATTCAAATCCACCCCATCTGAATTAAGGTCAATTGTTTCCGGTTCAATCTCTTCACCAATTACATTAGCTTCAATTATGGGTAGATTTTCATCCATATCAAACAGGCATTTGATAAGCATTGTACATATTTGTGCTCGGGTCAAATTATCGTTGATGCCCATATTTGAGCTATCATATCCATTCATAACACCACTCATATATAATTTATATACAGCTTTTCCTGCATCTGTAGTATTATCAATCCCCAAGCCTTTAAACATAGTGCTTCTATAATTTTCTATATTATCAACATTATCATATAACAATGTTGGTACATTCACCTTGTCACGATTATCATAAAAAATCTGACAAATATATTTCGCTGCTTGTCCTCGGTTAACCGTTGCATCTCCAATGTTTTTTATCTCATCAAGATTATTTTCTATCTCTATCAATCCCAATTCTTCTGCTTTTAGCATATATGGATATGCCCAATAATCTGTAGTATTTCCTTCAATATCAATGCCACTAATTTTAGCCGTTTCAAATATCATTCTAAATAGCTGTGCCAAAGTCACTTTTTTGTCAGGTTCAAATTTATTCTCGTCGGTACCTGAAACAATTTCAAGATTTGTAGCCTGAAATACATAATCATGCGCCCAATGACTTACATCTATATCACTGTAATATCGCGTATAATAAACCTTATTTGTGCCATATACATCAGCTATACCATCTGTAAATGTAGCTAAAGAGCCTACTACAAAATTTCTTTCAGTATTTTCTCCTGTACATTGTGCTGTTACATAAAGCGTCTTATCTGTTGAATTAAAATCTATATATCCGGTTTTTCCGTCTAACGCTTCCCGTCGAATAGTATTATTTTCATTGTTACTATCATTTATTTCAAAATTATAATCGGAAGGATATTGTATTTCTATTATAATTGCTGAGCTTGTCCGAGATACTTTTTCATATAGATTCGAAGCACTATTTACTGTTGACATCAGATATTCATATGTATTAAATACTGCATCAATATCACTATATGATATATTCTTATCTTCATTATAGCTTAATGTTGTACTATTCTCTTCAATATCACTATCATACTCATATACTATTTCCCATGTTGTACCATATTTTATCACTACTGGGAAACGACGTTTCATATTCTTAGAAATGATTGATGTGATATTAGATTGTGCAATAATTTTATCATTATCTGCAAGATCAGCAAATATACCATCCCACACATTCTTAAAATCTTGCGGTAATTCTCCAAACTCTGTATTCTCTGCATGTACAAAATATCGGAGTTCATTTTCAAGATTGATATTTGCATCAGCATAACTGCTCAAATTGAACAAATCATATTCTTCATTTAAATCTGTACTATCCTGAGTTCCAATGCCTGCCTTTAGGGGAACGCATTTATACATATTAAGTATTGAAGCAATTTTCAACCCATCACTATTGTTTGAACCGTTGAATGTATGTCTTGTAGGTCTGAAATCACTCAAACCAACATACGAGGTACTATTTCCTGTATTATCTGTATATGTTTGAATTGTTGCTGCCGCCATATTAAATTCACTGAATGCAAGATACAAGTCAGACAACGCTAATCTTAAATCCAAATCCGTTGCGCACTGATATACTCCGTCAATATCTAAATCATTATCTGTACTTATATTCAATACAAACACAAACGGCATTACCCCATAGCCTCTGAGCATACCAAGCGTTTCTTCAAGTTCACCCGCATCTGACACTTCATGTGCCGCTATAATAACTACCTTATTTCGGTCAATTGATGTTTCATCAAATATATTCAGACTTTCATCAAGCATTGATGTCACATCATTTGTACCAGTGTAATCCTCATTCTGCACCTCGTTAATTGCAGTTTCTAAATCACTTGTAAAACCGTCTGTATTCGACGAAAGAACCGCATATCGAGTATTGTCAGGTGCTTGCTCTTCTATTGCCTCAAAGCTGTCCAGCCAAAGTTTATCTCCGTTTATGTCATATTCATACATAGAATATGACATATCAAATCCCATTACAACGTCAAAATCAGCAGTAGTTTCATTTTTGTCATGATTGTCCAATCCAAAAAGTGAAAATCCATTTTTTTCTTGAATTGATTTATACAATACATTTTCATCACTTAAAACATCCGTATTTATTATATTAGAATCCTCAGTAGTATTTACGTTATTCTCGGCAAACGCGGTTGTTATATTCAACAGCATACATGATAACAATATAAATGATATTATTTTTTTCATTAGTTTTGCCCCCCTGTTGCATTGTTTCCATCTAACAATATTGCTTTTCTGTCTACATATCCTCGTCCATCACCAATTCCAACAATTACTTTTACTTTTCTATCACCAGTATTTGGATCAGCATAGAATTTTACCTTACTATAATTATCACTTAATGCTCTAAACATCCCTTCTCTTGATGACCAGAAAAATACTGGTACTGATCGCTGATCACTATTATATAATCCTTCATCTACTGATAATTCATAAATCCCTTGCGTTTTATCAATAACTTTGGCTTTTACACCTAAAATTTCAGGAGTTTTTACTGTTTCTGACAAAATATTTTGTTCGTATTCAAAACCGATGTTCCTTATAGGTATATCTAAACTTGTATTATTAATTTCTGTTATGCAATCGCAGATATAAACCTTATCCGTTACAACATCTTTTATCGGTTCATATCCACCTGTAACATATATTTTACCATCCATTATATCAAAACCATAATATATTAACCCATTAATAAAATTCTTTTCCCATACGGACCATTTATTTTGTTTTGTATCATATTTTAGAATATCTACATTACCATCACTATTCACAGCTCCACAGAAAAAATCACCATTATATTCCTTACCACGCATATATTCACTCACATATGGCATAGACGATTTTTGTATCCATTCACCATCCTGATAAGCATATACACTATCTGAATATCCATCCTCAGTGATACCTCCTACTATATACAATATTTCATTATTAAAAAATGCTTGTACATCTACCATTGGTTCTGGCAAGTTTATGATAGAATCCACACTATTATTTGAACTATCAAATACTTCAATATCATCAATATAGCCACTTGAATTTCTTCCGCCAATTATATATACTTTATCGTTATGTACAATACTTGTTGCCCTACCTCTTTCTGTATGCAAATAACCTTTCGAATCCAATGATTTTAACGTGTTTTCTTTTAAATCATAATACTCCACAGCATTATAATATTTACTATCATCGTAACCTCCGAATAAATAAATTTTATTATTTACCAACGCTGCTGACACATCCTTGTTTGCATTACATTTATTTAGAGGTAATCCCCATAAATACGTTTGTTTGTTATATTTATCTATATTGCCACTCTTTGAAAATGTATCACTTAAACCACTTAATATATACATATTTTCTCCGTCATTTACACTTTGATGTCTAATTCTTGGAGTGTACATATTATCATATTTAGATACATTGTGTATGTTTAGAGTATATTGAGATGATGTCATATGATAATAATAATGATTATCTGGTTGTAATGCTAGATAATATGTCCCCTTATCTAATTTGCATCTGTCATGACCCGATAACACATATATTTCTTTTTTTTCATTATTATATAATGTTCCTTTTGGGACTGTTTTTTCCCAATCCTCTCCGTTCATATGCATTTCTACTGTAAAATCATATTCTCCTGAAAATGGGACATCAAATTTCACACAATCTACATCCTTATATGATATAAAACTTTTATTAATATCTTCTTCGATATTAATTTCTACTGCATCCTCTATTGAATCTGGCAAATCATCATATACTTCTACAATTTCATACATATAGTTTCCGGCAAAAACACCTTCTATATCAAATATAGTTATCGTATATTCTTTATCCTTTTCCATATAAACAGCACCAAATTCAATTGGATAGTAGCCACCAATTAAAGTTCCCCAATTCTTTTCATCTATACTAATATTAAATCCATATCTACCTGGTGTTTTATTATTTGAATGTATTGCACCTAAAAATCTAATTTGGTAAAGACCACTTTCACTTGGTTTGAATACAAATCTATCTTGATCTCCATCTCCATTAATAGAACCATAAACATATCTTGTCCATGGATATACCTTATCATCAGGATAATCATCTTTGGCATCATCCAGGCTACGTTTAAACATCAATTTTTGATCTTCTCCATAAGTAGTTTGCCCTCCAAAAACATATATATTATTATTTGTCACTACTGCATTATGACACGCTAGACCTCTTATCAATCTTAAATCATTAAACCATTCAGGTACCCAATCAGACACAAGATTACTAGTATCGCAATCATCTCTGTACTTCACATTTGTTATCGACTCTCCGGAATTCTTTGAATCTCTTCCACCAATAATATACATAAAATTATCTATCCCAATAGCAGTATAATCATATATATGTCTTGGAACCGAATCAATCTTCACTAATCTGAATGTATCGTACTCATATATATTCCAATTATTTATAATTCTAAATCCTTTACTATTTGGTATTACTATGTTATCTACACCCAAATATTGCTCCGATCCCATATCTGTCCATTCTTGATTATTAAAATTATATTTATAGATTTTTTTTGATAGTTCACCGTTCGCTTTCCCACCAAAAATATATAATTCACCATCATATATACCTGCTGCATAACTGACATTATTATTAGGCGTTTCTATACTATTTTCCCATTTGTTTTCTATCACATCATATACATCTATATAATCAATTCCTAAACCATTTTCATCATAACCACCACAAATATAAACTTTATTATCATATAAAACGGCTGTATGCTTATATCGTCCAACTGGCATCGGCGCTTTCCTATACCAAATTTCATTTGATGTATTATAATACTCTGTTTTGTTTGTAACAACACCCGATTCTTTTCCGCCAAAAGTATATATATTATCTCCAACTGCTACACTAGACATATAACTTCGTGCGCTTGTCATTGTTCCACACGATTTCCATCCGGAAAATTCGTTGCTATCATTTGCACTATATAATGCAGTATCATCTATTTCTTTATTGTTATCAGTCTCTAACATTTCTTCGGTAATATTTTCTTCCTTAACATATAGTCTACCATCCTCGTTAGCGTTACCAAAATAATTTTTATACCACATACTATTAACATCTATATTTTCATATAAATTATCTAATTCGTTACTAGCAAAAGAAATTGTGTTTGAAAGCGCAAAAAAGATTACACAAAATATACAAATAAATTTTTTCATATCAATCATCCCCTATCTTTCTATATCAATCAAAAAGAAAAAACTCTTAGTAGAATATTTTAAATTTTCTGCCTTTATCAATACCGGTCCTGGTTTCGCATTCGGCGCTACTGTTAAAAGCCCTGTTTTTTCATCTATTGATATACCTGTTTTATTTTTTGATATGTACCATTTTACATCATCTACAATAAATTCTGTATTATTATCGTCAACCGCTTTTACTTTATATAAATATGTTGAATTAGTATTTGTAATTTTAGGATAAACTTCACCTTCAACTCCAATTTTTTTCACTTCAACTTCTTCAATCCTTACATTATCAACGCATAACTTACTTGATGATGAAAATGCAAAATAATTAATATATTGACACTCTCCGTAAAAATCTACATTTTCTACTTTAGTTAAAACCGACTGCGCTTGTCTATCTATTACGTATATACTATATTTATTGGTTTTTATATCTAATACCATTCTTATAGTATACCACTTTGAAACATCAGATAATTTAATCCAATTACCATTACTATCATTCATTTTTTCATATTTTCCATTTGTGAAATACTCTAAATATCCCAGTCTTTTTCTTAACCTGCCTGCCATAGTAAATCCAGATGCTGAAACATCTCTGGATTCCCTAACCTGAATTTCTGAATCACCGCTATCAAATTTTATATCAGCAGAACAATAGAGCCTCCTTGTAGAATATATGTTATTTGCTTGATAGTTAAAATATGAACTTGTTGAATTTAAAACCATATATTTGCCATCTTCATTTTGCTCAACAGTCTTTGTTCCTCGCCCTGTATTGTCGATCCAATTACTTGTAGACAAATTCTCAAAATTATCATTAATAAATACGACATTTTCTGCATAAACACTATATGATGATATTATTACAAACGATATCACCGTAAAAATAATTGTTGCTATTCTTTTCTTCATATTTTATCCTCTACTTTCTTTTTGCTTATCAATTTTCTTTGTCAATTTCTTATTTCTGTACGTTCAATAAATAGCATGCCCTTTTTAACTTCTATTCCTAGTAATAATTTCGCTATTTTAGCTAAACATGTTTTCTATTTCTCATACCTATCCGAATAAAGTTATTAACCACATATATTCATCCATTTTATAAGTCGACATATCTTTCTCCTTTCCTCATATGATATTTTTTAATAAAAACCACATAAAACCTTGTTATCTCATCAATCACATGAGATAACAAATTTAGAACAAATATGAATCATAACTCACCTCTCCTCTATTACCTTTTTGTTTTTATTTTTTTGATTCATTGACAACGTATGTATATCAATTTTTCTGTTTCAATAAAATATAACCTTCTGTAGAATCACTAATTTAAATAGAATTTGTCACATTTATATTACAAATTAACAATGTAAAAATCGGCTATGACTTTTGATAAAATGTTATATGTTTTCCCTATACATATAACCTCACCAAAAGCATAGTCGATTTAATTTTATAATTCAAGTTTTTTGTCAATTTTTGTTTCTTTTTTGTCAAATTTAGTGCTATAAAAAGTATTTCACTATATTATCTAATAACGCCTTACCATTAAATGTTCTATTATACATATGTAAATTTTATATTATAAAAAAATATTTAACTTAAGTTGATTCCTTCAAATATTTATGAAAGATAATATTAGATTATCTTTTGTTTTACAAGGGATAATTGTAAATTTTAGAGGTGTTATCAATGGAAAATAGCAATGATATAAAAAGTATTGATATTGAAGAACGTTTAAATCCAAGTTTAACAAATGCCACAGTTAATATTGTAACATATACTTTTAGAATGAAATACGGTAAAAAATATTTTGAGAAATTTTTAACAACTCCCCATTATATGTCTTCATCTCACAAATTACGAAATTATTGGAATAAAACTATAAATTTAATAAGAACTAAACAAACAAACATTATAGAATTAGTACAAACTTTGGAAAATAGTGATAATATAAAGAAAAGCGTAGTATTTGAAACATTATCAATGCTATTGCAAATAATTCCTGCAATAGCTGTTAATATTGAGGTGTTAGATCCGATAATTATCGAAATTAATAAAGATACATTAAAAACAGCAAGTAAAATTGTTAATAACTTCAAATCAAGCCCAATACGACCTATTATTATTCTATTGCTTGATAAAAATACATCAAGTGCTGTTATTGAAGAAATTTTAAAAAAATTACCAATAGATTTAAAAGTAGCTATACATAAGGATAGTGGTGAAACTGAAGTAATAACTGTTTTAAATAATATCGGAGCTGACAGTGTAGAAGATTTTATGGATTCTTATTCTAGCCAATGCTTTTGTACATGCTGCCATACAAAACAAAGCATTCTAATAAGAGATATGAAAGAATCAAATATTGTAAGTATATTAAGTACATTACTAATAAAATGCCATTCATATTTGTTACAAGACAATAAGAAATCGGCACAAGAAGATATTAAATATATACATAGTTTATTGACTCATTCTTACATAGAATCTGACTTACTGAAAATGTTTACTTGTATATTGAGTTTATATAACGTATATGCCACAGACAAAGGCGGAACGAGTATTTTGACTGCAATTAACCTTAGTAGAGAATTAAACAATCCATTAATGGAAGCTTTTGTTGATAGATTTGCTCATTTTATTCCGAATACGTCGTATAAAGAAAAAAGTGAAATTTTACTTAAAGCATCCGAAATTTTCAATAAAAAAAATGTATTCGACCATAAAATATATTGTATAAACAATATGTTGACTTATTCTTTTTATAGCGAAAGTTTAGACACGAGAAAATTTAACGATTTATTGGGTGAAGCCACAAGCAATGTACCTGGGCTAGCAGGTATGTCTATATTATATAATAATGCTGGTACAGCGGAATTATATAATCGTAATCCAGATATAGCACTAATTAGATATAAAGAAGGTTTAGATTATGCAAGAGCTAATAATAGACCTGCTCAAAGAATAGGACTTATGGGTAATATTATAATAACAGAATCCTTATTAGGTATTAAACATGATTCACAATATTTCATAAGAGGATTTAATGATATCATTAATATGCCTAATACACGAAATTTGCCATTTATTCAAGCAAACGGAATGATGAATTTTTTAGCATCTGCAATATTCGAAAAAAATTTTGAAGCTGTTAAAGAAATTACAACATCACAAAACTTTAAAGAAGTACTAATACGTTCATTGAGAGATAATGAAATGGGTACAGGTTCGTTAATAGAACAGTTAAATGTACTCTTAAAAAAAAGTCAAGGACATCTTAATTTTGATTACTTAAAATGTCCTTCACATCATAGTATTATTAGTGGTATTAGGCATAATTATATAAGTGAAAATGGTTTTAATCCTGCCATTGGGAATGCTTGGCTTTGATTGCGAATATGGCACTAGTTAATATATATCCTGTTACAGTATAATCCTTAACATGTTTTTTATATAAATTGAACGCTCCATAATGCGAATCAGACTTATTAAGTTCATTAATTGCATTTGCAAAATTAATAGTATTATGTATTGTGGGTGTAGGATTAATTTCGATAAAATAAAGATTATCTAAGGTAATAGTATCTATCTCAAAATCCTTGAAATTTTTTACTCTTGTATCTATACGACAAAAAGTGCTTATATCAAAACTTTTTGCTAAATTTAATATTTCTTTTGACACTTCAATAGGAAGTCTTACGCTAACCTTATCATAATCATGTGAAATTTTTTCTTTTTCACCTAAGTACCAATCTTCTCCTTTGTGGTGCATATATGCTATGGCTGGTAGCAATTCAAGTTTTGAATTTAATGGATTAAATAATATAGGTATTGTAATATCAGTTCCAACTATAAACTCCTGGGATATTTCATTTTCTTTACAAGTTGTTTCCGATGCAGTTTTGCGAATACCGATACTACTACCATAATTTCTATGTCTAATTATTCCGCCTTCAATATTATCCGGATAAGATTTTGGAACTTTTATCAATGAATTTTTTGCTATTGTATTTGCAAAAAATTTATCTTCTCCTACCGAACACACCCCAGAACTGCATGGAATACAGGGAATATTTAAAAAACTACATACAGAAGGAATTAAACCTAAATTATCTAAATTTATATTCCCAGCATTAAGGTTTATTATAAAATCCAAATGAGGTAATGTATCCATCATAGCTTTTGAAATAAATGTGCGGACATCAATTATATATGGTTTACAACCTATTTCATTAATTGCATTTATCCAGTCAGCTATAACATTACTACGCCATACATCATAATGTTTAAATCCAGGTGCATTTTCGCCTTCAAAGGTGTATACTACTGCAATAATACTACCTTGAATACTATTAAGATTTTGAATAAATTTTTTCTTATTTTCCATTGCTAACACCTCTAAAATTTACATTTATCCCTTGTAAAACAAAAGATAATCTAATATTATCTTTCATAAATATTTGAATAAATTATATCATTGTTGTTTAAATATGTCAATAAAAAAATTCCTTTTGTTTCCTTTATCGACAAATGTCCATATATCTTATATAATTTTTTCACTATAATAATACAAGGAGATAAACATATGATTAATCTAAAATCAGAAATAAACAACTATCTTATTAACTGCACATCTCAGAAAAATTTAAGTTCGCATACACTGAAAGCGTATCGCATTGATTTAACTCAATTTCTTTTATTCAAAGAGAACATGAGTCTTTCAAAGTCTAATTTGACCGAATATATCCAAGAATTACACACGAAATACAAGCCCAAAACGGTAAAACGAAAAATTGCATCTTTAAAAGCATTTGTACACTATCTATACTTTGAGGATTTAATAGAATCTAATCCATTTGACAAAATAGATACCACATTTAAGGAGCCGTTATTGTTGCCACGAACAATTCCCGAACATATAATACAACAACTTTTAAAAGTTTCTTATAGCAATATGTGCTCTGCAACAACAAAATATGAAAAGCTTACTACTCTACGTAATACTGCTATTATTGAGCTTCTCTTTGCCACCGGAGCAAGAATTTCAGAGATTTGCTCTCTTAAATTAAAAGATATAGATTTAACTTCAAAAACAGTACGCATATTTGGTAAAGGCTCAAAAGAACGCATTATACAAATTGAAAATAATGATGTTATTTCTATTCTTATGAGATATATGTTATCAACAGCAAATCACTCACAACCGGATAGTTACTTATTTTTGAATAGCCGTCACAATCGTCTTTCAGAACAATCCGTCAGAACAGTGATAACTAACCTTGAGAAACAAATTTCATCACCGATTCACATTACACCTCATATGTTCAGACATTCTGTTGCAACGCTACTACTTGAAGAAGATGTTGATATTCGTTACATACAAAAAATACTCGGTCACAGTTCTATAAACACAACCCAAATCTACACCCATGTAACATCATCTAAACAAAGGGAAATTTTACGCACAAAACACCCAAGGAATAAAATTCATATAGGGCAATAAAAAAATTCTCCTCAGACAAGTATCATGTCTGAGGAGAATTTTTATCTCATTTTTCTTAACATCTTTCCGTAGATAAGTTTCTTTTCGTAATTGAGTCGTTTTATAAGTATCTCTACCCTATCACCCAATTGAAAATCCCCGTCATAGTGCATGGTATCATATGAACAAAGCACATCCGTTGCATTATCGCTAAGTCTACAAAAGACGCCACCACCGTATTTACCAACAACAGTAGCAACTCTTGTCGAGCCGACCGGATGACGTGTTTCCACTCCATCAAACGGGTGAGGCATTGTTTCCTTTATTGACAGTTTTAAAATTCCGTCTTCCGGAACAAATTCTTTTACCTTAGCCTTTCTAACCTCACCCGTATGTACTATTTCACGAATATCGGACACCATTGTATAATTTATATCACGCTGTCTTAGCAGTACATCATAACCGCCATAGTTAAGCAAACATACATTTCTTCCTACCGATACCACATCGGCATCAATAATTCTATCCGATATATTTCGTCTGTTCGATGCCTTTTGCATTTTTTCAAGAGCAAGTTTTCTTGACGCAACTGCAAAATTGTTTTCACGGTCTACATATGTAATCACATAATCAAGCTTCGCACCGCACATTGAATGAAGAACATATCCACCCTCCGGTACGGAAATAAGAAACATTTCCGTTTCGGGAATAATTACCTTTATTCGATAGGATATTATAATCATACATCTCAATTTTTGCTTTACAGCTCTTTTCTTGCCCTCCGGTACGAACTCAAATTCATGATAGTCCACACCTGCTGCCTCGCCACGCATTACGCTACCACTTCTGTAAGACGCATATATCGCCTGCCATTCTGCACGTTCCTCAGCTGTTAAGTCTTTGTCCATCTCTGCAAGATTTAATTCGTTAAATTCCATTGTTTTTTTCCTCCGTTTTTCATTGATATTATAAATTTACGGCACTGTCTGAATATTAAAAAGCACCTTCTTCCGAATTCAGATTAACAATGCCGCAAACTATGTCTTATTATTCATAAAATATCGGCGTTCCGTTTTCTATCATTACAAACGAAAATTCCGTTTTAGGTCTTATCAAAGCCATCTGCCGTTTATTCTGTATCAAGAACATCCATGACGGCGGATATGATACTTCATCTGCATCTTCCGCTATATTAACTGCATACTGTTCAACATAACGCATTGCAATATTTTCTTTACCCATTTCAACAAGCATTATATTTATTTCCCGTTCCGAGTTACCGTTCGGATTTATATAAAAACGCAATATCACAGGTTCTGTACCCACTTCACATCCAATAAGATAATCTAAAAAATTCAGCATTATATCAAATGCCGTTACTACCACCTCGTTTATCTCCCTGCCCGGAAGTATAACCGCACATTCACCATTGCAGTCGGCAAATTCTATTCTGCCAAATCGACGTAATTGTTCAAGGTACCCGTCTATGTTATACAAATGCGATTCTTTAAAATGCTTTACCATAACTTCGAGCTGCCGTTTCAAAAGTCCTCCGTATTCAGTCAATAATTCAAGTATGTATTTTTGATACAAGTTAAGATACATATTAATTGCTCCCCTCCCTGAAATGATTAAGATACGGATCAAGATGTGTTTCAGTAAATTCTTCGGTTAAGCAATTAAATATAACACTCATAACATATCCCGTTGGATTTTTAGTGTCCCTTTTATTTTTGTGCATTTTTCTCAGTGCATTTTCAAGTACGGTATAATCAATTTCACACAATCGGCTTCTGACATTCTCTCCCGGCAATATGCTTGTACCGATTTTTAATTCACGACAATAGAATAATCGTTCTATCGCATCGTAAAATATACGTTGTATATCCTTATCAAAGTACCCAAGTTGGCACTGCTCAAGAATTTTATTAAATAAGCGTCTGTCGTTTACTGATTGACTATTATCAGTATGATTTATATTAGTTTTTATATTATTAGTCTTTATTGTGTGCGATTTCGGCAGGTCTTGATATTCCATATCGGTACCTCTTGACATTCCGTTTTCGCAGGTCTTGATATTCCCATTTGGCATATCACAATCCGGCTTTCCTATACTTTCATCACATTCGTCACTATCAAGACATTCCATTTCGGCAGGTCTTGAATTTTCTTTGTTCGTATATTTCTTTGCCTCCGTATCTGAAAGCTCCGGTTTTACAATAAAGATATAATTTGGCATTCCGTGTCCGCATTGTTTATCAATTATAAGATGATTTTCCTTTAATTCTTTAAATGCTGCAATCGCCTTTTTATATGTTATACCCAAGTCCTCGGCAATCGCTCCTCGTGTGTACACAAGATACACTTCACCATCAGCATTAATCCAATTATTCTGTATTGACAGCGACAGTCTGTCATAAAGCAACGCATATGTAAGCTTTGCATCAGAACTCATTTCTTTATATTTAGGATTTGCAAAAAGTGTTTTGGGTATTTTTATAAAATCAAATTTAACTAAATCATTTATTTTATACACAGTCATAATTATTTCTCCCTTTTATTTTTAAATTTATCAACAATATTTTGCGGTGTCATTGGTGTTACTTTAAACTCTGTATCATCACCCAAGCCGCTGTCCTCATCTTTATTCGTATCCGAAATTACAGACGCTCCAATTATCTCTGCCTTACTTATATCAAAATCACTAAACGGATTTTCTTCAATGTCGTCTATATCCTCAAAATCATTTTCATACGGAATACTGTCGGTATTGCATTTTCCGTTTTCCTCATCATATCGCCATTTAGGAATGTATTCCGTTATTTTTATTCTTTTAAGCTCATTAAAGGCACTTAATTCATCGGGAATTATCTTCATCACTTTTAACGGTTTTTGCCCTCTTATCAGTATAAGACATTCGCTATTATCCATTTGTTCTATTTCATCCGGATACATCAGTGGTCTTGTTGCATTTGATGTACTCTGCTTATAACCGTTGACCTGTCTTGTTATCGGTGAAAATATCGGTGTCTGCGGTGCCATTGAGGTCGTTGTTCTTATTGTTATATTACCGCACCGTTTTGATATAAACTCAGCGGTCATTTGGTCATTACAACCAAGCATAAGTTGAGTATCGCAGTTACCCACTATCTCTTGCCATTCATTAATCGGATAACGGTCTGCAAGCTGTGCTGCACTTTGGGCTATTATTTGACAATGAATACCTCTTGAGCGTACAGTGGATATAGTCTTTTTGAAATCAAGAATTTTTCCGATATTGCAGAATTCATCAAGCACCATATTAACTTCAACAGGCAAACGTCCACGTTCATCACCGTTCTTTAGTGCATAGTCTGACAACTTTTCAAACAACAGTGAAAAAAACAGTGAGCTAAGGAATTCTAAACTACTATCTTGGTCCGATATGATACAAAAATATGCACACGGTTGTTTACCAGGAAGTTCAAGGTCTATTTCGTGATAACTCGTTATTTTCTTAACCAATTTATTTTGAAAAACATTCAATCTTGAACCAAGTCCAATGAACATATTACCCCATAGATTAGAAGCTGCTTGCTTAAATATACCGTATGGTGCTCTTGCCGGATGGTCGAGCGGCAAACTCCGCATTTTTGCGTCTAAGCTCTTTTGTCCCTCACTTGAAAGCATATCGTATATCGTAGCAAGTGAACGCTTTTGTATCGGCAAAAGCTCACCTGTCAACGGGTCTTTTAAAGTGCATACATAATGTATTAGTGCAACAAGCAAATTCTTTTCTGCCTTATCCCAGAAATCTGCTTTTTGTCCATCCTCAGATGTATTACGAATTATTACTTCCGCAACATTCTGTACCTTATCCACATTGCCATCTATCTCGCCCAAACAGTTCCAACCGTCCGAATTGTCCTTATTCAGCAGATTAAACATCTTTACTACATAGCCTTGTTCTCTTAAATATTCAGACATTTGCTCCGCCATTTCGGCTTTAGGATCAACTATTATCATACTTTGTTTTAACTGTGCCGTTTTCAATATAAACGGTTTCACAAATCCTCTTGACTTACCTGCACCCGATGCACCGTAGGTCATTATGTGTTTATTAAGTCCGTTACCGGAATTTAAGCCAAGATATTCGTAATATCCTCCGACGTCCACTTTACCGAGTATAGGTCCTTTCACTTTGTCAGCTTCACCCATCAAAAATGTTTTTTGCATATGCTTTTTATCCATCCAGCCCGATGTTCCATGCGTCCCTTCATTGACCGTATAGAAATTGCGTTCATCTTTTTTTATTTTCACTCCCGTGATATACCCTACCCAGTTCTGATGTATCAATAAATACATTATGACAATATAAAAGGTTATACCCAATCCATACGGAGTAAACACAGCTGCAATACACTTTATCGGATTAAGCGTAAATATTTTTTCATCGGTATTTGTAGCGAAATTATGTACCGCATTTATAAATGACGAAACTATCATACCGTACAAATAAACAGCGGTTAAACCTATTGCCGAATAAAATATCCAATGCTCTTTTAGCTTATATAAAAAACGCTGTACATGTTTACTGTACAGCGTTTTTATAAATTCAATTATTTTATTTTTCATTACAAGCTAACCCCCTTTCAATTCCGACATCTATATAATCGCCGTTCTTTGTCTTTGCGGGTTTTATTTTTTCTTCTGTTGGAGCAAGTATAGGGAATTGCTCAATTACTTTATTACGATTTAAAACAGTAAACTTCATCAGTTTCGGATATTGCATTCTTACAGCCAGTTCTTGATAAATCGGTCGTTGATACGGCAAACATACAATGTGCGGTATGTAATCTGTATATAAAGTCTGTTCAAGACCTCTGCCTACTCTTGTAATATTCATATCTGTTGCTATCATAAATGCTTTTCCCTCCTTAACTGCATCAAAGCAATTAAGCTTTATCGGAATATTAATATCACCGAATTTCTCGGCAATCCTCCCTTTCAGTCCATACACAGAATTTATTTTCATCTGCAACAATCCGTCACGATTCATAGGCAGCATACAAAATTCATACTTCCACTTTCTCTTTACTCCTGCAAATGAAACATATCCGCCCTTAAGAACAGGAACGGTATCGGGATAGATAATCTTCATAATTCCCTCCACACCGCCACACACTATTATAATTGATATGTGCTTTATACCCGGTATGCGTGAAATAAGATTTGAAAAAGTCTGTTCTTCATAATCGGGAAATATTGCGTCGAATTCATCATCTGCATAATAGATGACATATGCTGTATCATCTATACGCAAAATACCGTAAAACTTTGTCCCTGCAAGGACTTTACTTTTTGTATCCGCACGAACCGTAAGACTTGGAATATATGCGTAATTTTTCTCTTTCAGTTCATCTAACGATTCCGTATAAATATCAATCCCTGCTCCATATAAAAGCACATTTATCTCTGCATTGATTATACGTCTTTTAAATATTGAGCCTTCTTTACGAGGTCTTGAATCATCAGGATACCTATACCCTGCATTATATAATATATCCCTGCCACGTCTTGAAAGACGATAGCATTTCTCATCTCCCTTCACGGTTTTCAAATAACCTTTCTTTACAAGGAAATTCAACATTGATACTCTAAGCTCCGGCAAATCATATTTCCCTGCAATGCTGCAAGGCATAAACCTTCCCATTGCACATAATTTTAATGTTTCCAACTCAACACTGTTCATAATCATTTTTATACCTCCCTCCTGCATTTTTTTCTAAAAACTCTCTTGCTCCCGTATTACAGCACATTTTCAGAAATTTCTCGTGACCTATTTCATCAAAAAATCCACTGTTTCAGCTATTTTCTGTGTCCTTATATCACGAGAATTCTCTGCTATACAAAGTGCATACGATTTCAAGCAAAAAATATATATTTCTCTTGACCTTTACATTAATTCACACGACAAATAATATATAAAATCAACCAGTTGCGTTTCGGGAATTACATATATATGACAAGCAAGAGTATCGGATATTTTAGAAAACAAGCCTATATCAAGTTTAAACTGTTCATCGTCCTTAACCACTCTACCCTTTATCGCATTCGGTATCATCTTCCACGATTTATTATCTTGGTCGAATACTTCTCTGCTTTCATAATCACAGTATTCTACTATGGCTAAAAATGCTTTGTCGAACATCGGCAAAGGTTTGTCACATTCATCAAGCAGTCGCGTCAATGTATCTTGTATGTAACCGTTTGTTTTGTATCTGCAATTGGGGAGAAGTGTATTCAGCTTTATATGCAGCCACCCTTCTGTTGTCACTTCGGCAATGCCTGTCACTTCCGAAATTATTTTTTCCTTCTTTGCATTTTCCGTAAACGGTTTCATAATACGATATTTGTCAATGACATTTCTTGCGGTAATACACGCAGATTCTACACTGTCAATAATATCACCGAGTTTTTTATCTATTACCGTTTCCGAATTACTTTCCGACATACTCACTCTTGATACCGCCTGTATTGAAGTTATCAATTTTTCCTGAACATATTTAAGTTCTTTTTTCAGATTATCCATATTAGTTATCATACTGTTCTCTTTCCTCCATTTTTCGCTTGCGTTTTTTCTCCAAGTCCGATCTCTTTGTTGTTATTGCGTTATAAATATACGGTGATGCTTTAATATCAATAACAATCTTATTACGATTGGCACAAAGCAGTGCTTCACCTCTGTTATTTCGTATAATCTGCATTGTTTCCTCATCAGATAATGATAAATGCTTCTGAACGGTAAAAGCTTCATCTTCTTCAAGTTGCAAAATAAACTTAATACGAGAGGCGTTTATAATCGCCTTTCCATATTTACCGTCATCCAGTGCAAAAAAGTCCGATATATCCTGTGTTGCCGCTATTGCACTTCCGCCGTAACCACGAATAACCTTAAATATCTCCAAGACATAATCTGCTGCCAGTCTGTTTCCCGCCGTACCGATAAGTTTCCACAACTCGTCCATAAAGATTACCTTTTTCTGAATGCAACTTTCTTTTGCCTTATCCCACACAAAATCTAAAGCAATAAACATTCCCAATGCCTTTAAATGCTCATTCATTTCCGAAATGTCAATTACAATGTATTTGTTATCCAAGTCCACATTTGTACTGCCGCCAAGCGTAGATAATGAACCGACTGCAAATTTTTCTATCATCAAAGCCAAGTCCTTTGTTTTATCCTTTGACAGCAGTTCGTTATATAAATCCTTTAATGTAGGCATTTTCTTAAAACGTCCGTCCTTATCAAACAGTGAATCATTGTCATATGTAATACCGAACGTCTTGTATGTACGAACAATAGCACCGTCTATAAGGTTAAGCTCATTCTGTGTTATGTCATTCTTAATAAGTGAAAAGAAAATTATCAAATTCTGTATCTTCTCTGCAAGAATTGAATCGTTTCGTCTGACACCGTGAATTTCATAATTAGTATTAAGAGTTCTTTTTCGGATTTCCATAATATTTATACAGTCCATTGATGACGGTGCAATTCGTATGTACTTACCGCCAATCATATTACATACCTCGGCAAATTCATGTCCTTTAAGCGGTGCAAGTATGAACACCTGAATTCCTTGTTGTCGCAATCTCAATGCCATAATCTGCATTAAAAATGTCTTTCCCGCACCGGTCATTCCTAAAATACAAGCATTTGCATTGGAATATTTATCAGCATCAAAAAAATCCAGTATTGCTACTGAATTGTTATACTTATTAAGACCGATAAAAATGCCCTCCGGGTCATATACTTCAAAAGATGAAAACGGAAATGCCGCTGCTAATGAATCAGTAAGAACATTCCGTCTTGACTTTCTTTCCAAGTCTGCATCAAGAGATACCGTCGGCAACAATGACAAAAATCCTTGCTCATGCTTATAGTCTGCTCGTTTGCATACCATATCCATTGACGCACAAAGAGTTATAATATCACTGACGTTTCGTTCAAGTGTTTCTTCGTCCTCCGCCGTTACTTCAATAATTGTTGACATATAGTAAAAATCTTGATTTCCACGATTCATACCCTCTTTTAAATATATACCACTGCTTATCGCACTGTCCAGTTCCTCAAAATCTGAACGTGTATCGGCAACATCACGCATTTTACTTCGGTTTATCATAGTCTTTTGAGCAATTCGTGATAAAATTTTATCTCTCTGCATTCTCTTAAATGAGAATGATATTCCGATACTATCACCTGCCTCAACTAATGCTGACATCCACGCCGCTTCATTATGTGTACGATAACCGTATCCGGATATATACAAATATGAATGATATATACCGTCAACAACAACATAATCACGACTTCCGTTATCAACCGATGTAGGAGCTATAATATCAATCGCTGTTGTCTGTCCTGTCCATATAGGCTGTGTTTCAGGTACATTTTCTGTTACCTTTTTATTCTTTTTAAAACGTTTATTCTTTATCGGTTTAACGGGTTCTTCATATATTTCCTCTTCTTCTGCATATTCTTCCGTATCTTTATCAGAAAAAATCTCGTCTTTATCGTCGTAATCCGTTTCATCATTTATTGTATTAACATACCGTCCGAACGGAGTACGCATTCTCTGTTCATCTGTTGTATTCTTTCTCATAACTTCCTCCTGTCCCAAATTAAAAAACGGTTTCGCATTTTTTTCTACGAAACCGTTTTGTTTGTTATTCTGTTTTACTTTTAGATTCTTCAATAAGTTCTTCGGCTCTTTTTACGCCGCTTACTGCCCATTTCTCATATTCTGTCATATATTCCGTTGACGTATCAACTTTTTCTTCTGATGTTGTCATTTTTCCACCACCCGTATAAAATCATATTTTATAATTTTACCACAGTTTCGCTGAAAAAACAACATATACTTTTATTCGGCAGGGAAATAAAATTCAACATTATACGTTATATTACTTTTACCATACATACAATGTGAGGCATTATAGAAAAACTCCAATTTACTGTATTTGCCCTTTTCCAGTGTACCCGTCATAGTAATACCATTTGATACACTTCGTTTTTCTATCAACTCCCATTCACCCGTATTTACATTGAATCCTTGCACCTGTCCATAATCATTACCGTTATGACCGTCAACAGACGGAACATTAAATTCATAGCTTGATATAGTAGCACCGTCAATACCTTCTTCAACAATTCTACTTTCCGCATCTACAAGCTCCATACCTCCGCCATTGGTTTCGTCCGCAACAAAAAATACAACAGCCGTTGCTGCCGATTTCAGTCCTGCTGTGTCAACAGCTTTACATCTTACAATATTCTTGCCGAGAGGATATATTCCGTCTTCTCTCAATCCTTCCCATTCATAGCTTACTGTATCGCCGTCCGGATCTGTTGCCGATTCTTTCATTGTTACTTTTGTACCCGGTGTTACACTTATTGTATCCGGAGTTCTTGATATAGTCGGTGCATTAGGTGCAGAGTTACTTACATTTACAACAACATCATACCACTCAGAATATTTACCGTATATATCCTTTGCACGAACCTTTACATATGTTTTTCCGACAGGATAATAATTATCGGACGGTTTATTAATATATTCATACCCTGAAATAAAATCACCGTCAGAGTCAATAGCAGACGGTGTTAATGTAACAAGATATTTACCGTCCTTATATTGTCTTGTCTTATTTACCGATACTCCGCTTATGTATGGCGGTGTATTATATACTTCAATCGGAACAGCACATCTAAACACTTTTTCCGTTTCGTCTTCAACATATGCAATCAGTTCATAATTACCCTCTGAGAAAAATCTTGCGGTTATATTTCCGTTTGAAAAATCAAATGCACCGTAATCATCCATATTTATCGGTGTACCTTCCTTTTCAAGTTTCCATTCAATACTTTGATTCCCCCATTTTTCAATGGTATAACTTGCACTGTATTGACTGTTTAAGTGCATACGTCTTGAAAGTGATGTAGTAAGATTCGGTTTCGGATAAACTCGTATATCGGTTGAGAATTTATGTATCTGTCCTGCATTATCGGTTGTGCCTGCAATAAGACGATATGTACCGCTTGTTTTAAAGCTTATCTGACCGCCTGCTTTTCTTAAAGAACCTGTACAGTAATTGATATATAACTTTTCCTCACCGCCGTCTTTTGCGATGTACCAAGTCACATCATTATCTGAATTTTCGAATGCAGCCGTAACAGTTATCGGTGTATCTGTATGTGTAATTGACGGTGCGATAATATCTGCTGTCGGAACAGTATAAACCGTTATACTCTCGTTTGTTTCTACGGTATTACCTGCTTTATCCGTCAGAACGGCATACAATGTATATATACCCGTACTGTTGAATGTCAACTGTCCGCCGTCATTTGTAAGTGTTCCGTCAGCACATTCAAGATAATTCTTTCTCGCTCCGCCGTTTACAGATATGTACCACTGTATTTTATCCCACTCATCATTACTTACAGTTGCAATAACTTTATTGGCTATACCGACATATCCAACCTCCGCTATATTGATACTGATAGCTGCTCTATCATATATTGTTATCTTACAAGACTTTTCTTCTTCATTTCCGTTTCTGTCTGTTAAAACAGCATAAAGAATATATTCTCCGCCTTGATTGAAATATATATTACCGCCGTAATTACTTAATGTACCGTTGACATAATCATTATACGGATTTCTCAAGCCGTTTTTCTCTATATACCAATCAATCTTGCAATCTTCAATATTACTAAGCTTTGAACTTACACGAACAGTTGTCTGCACATACGCAGATTCTTTATCTATGCTAAATTCCAATGTAGGTTTATCAGTAACCGTTATTGTTACCTCTTTGTCATATCTCTTTCCGTACTTATCCTCACCGTTTGCATAGACTGTATATATGCCGTTTTCGCTAAAGATTATCTCACCGCCGGAATTATTTAATACTCCGCTTGCATACTTTAAATAATTCTGTTTATCATCACCGTCTTTAGATATATACCAAGATATATTACTTATATTTTCGGTATCAGCCACAAGCGTTACTGTTTCTGATGTATATACATCATTTTTATTTGCCGAAAGCTCCAACTTTGCATTATTATAAACAGATATTGACCTTTCAACTTTAAATGTTCTGCCTCTTACATCTGTTACTGATGCAGAAACAATATATTCGCCCGATTCATTAAATCTGATACTGCCGCCGTTATAAGTCAATCTTCCTGATGCATAAGTTATATAGTCCTCGTCATTTATTTTCCAAACGATATTTTCACCCGAAACATTTGATATGTGTACATCATCACCCACATATGTGTATTGAGGTATTTCAAAGCTTGGATTCAGTATTGGATATATTTCAAAGTTGTTTGATGTAAAGATATATTCCTTTCCATAGTCATCAATTACACTTGCTTTAAGTGAATATGTTCCGCTTGTACGAAACTTTACTGTTCCGCCTGTATTTGAAAGAGTACCGACAACATACGACTGATAAGGTTTATCATTTATATACCAAATCGTATTTAAGTTTGTCATATTCATATTCTCAGACTGAATTGTTATTTCACTGTCTGTATAACCATACTCGGCTACTGTTATATTCATTTTAGGCGGTGCAATGATTTTTATTTTTTTGATGCAGCTATATGTTTTTCCCGACTTGTCCTTTACGGTCAGTATCACTTTATATATTCCTTTATCATTAAAAGTTATTATACCGCCCTTGTTTGTCAATGTTCCTGTTGCATATTCACTGTACTTTTCAGCTTTTCCATTGTCTTTTGATATTGTCCATTCGACTGTATATCCCTCACCCGAAAATGATATATTTATGTCCGAGCCTGTATATCCGTATTCCGATATATCAAAATCGGCATTTGGCATGTCGTTTATCATTATATCTTCGGAATACATAAATACACGTCCCGTTTCATCGGTTACTTTAGCAATAAGAGTATAATCGCCTATGTTCGGAAATGTTATATTTCCTCCGTCGTTAGTAAGCGTACCCGTTACATATGCAGTGTAATCTTTTTCTGATTTACCGTCTTTTGAAATTTGCCATTGTATTTTAAGATTGCCTATCTCACTTACCGCCGGAATAACCGTTATATTTTTATTGATATATCCATATGACGGCAACGGATATTCTGCATTGCTATTTGTTGAAAATTCAACCGTCGGTATCGTATAAATCTTAATAGGTTCTGTAACACATTCAAATTTACGCCCGAAATTATCCGTTACAGTTGCTTTTAATTTATAGCTGCCCTTATCCTTAAACAAAAGTGTACCGCCGGTGTTATCAAGAATACCGTCTGCTACTTCTGCAATCTCCGCAAACTTTCCGTCATCTTTGGAAATACTCCAGTCAATAGTTTTATCATTCACTTCTTCGGTATTTACATTGACTTGAACATTAGTATCGGTATGCGAATATGACGGAATTTCAATACCAATATATAATACGGGATAAATGTCAAGCTGCACATCATACTTAAATATTCTGCCGGTTTCATCGGTAATACTTGCAGTTACGGTATAATTACCTTGTTGCTTAAATCGTATTTTACCACCGTTATTATCAAGCTTTCCGCTTACATATTCCGCATATGATTTATTATTTATATACCAATCAATATTCAATCCGTCTATATTTTTTATATCCGGTTTCACCTCAATATCGTTATCGGTATATGAGTATGACGGCAAAGGATTATTGATATATTCAACAACAGGCACTTTATATATTTTTATAGTCTGAGATGTTTCATATGTCCTGCCTGCATTATCCTTAAATCTTGCATATACGGTATATTCACCGTCAGTCTTAAAACAAATACTGCCACCGTCTGATGTTAGGTTTCCGTCAGCATATTCTGTATATGCTTTTTCCATGCCGTCCTTACTGATAGTCCACTGTACTTCAACTTTGTCGGCATTTATAATTTCCGATACAATATTAACGTCAGTATCTGTATGAGCAACACTCGGCATTGTGAAAGTAAAGTTTGCAACGGGTATTACTTTTATATTTCTTGAATATTCAAACTTACGACCTGTTGTATCAACAGCAGACAATGTTAATGTATATTCTCCGCTGTTTAGCAGTTGTATATCTCCGCCGTATTCATTAAGTACAAAGTCAGTATATTCAGTGTATATTTTACTGTCCCCATTGTCCTTTGAAATCAACCAATTTATATCATAGCCACTTAAATCTGTTTCAACTATCACGGGAAATTTACTGTCTGTATATACCACTTCCGGAGTTTCAAACATCAATTCCGGCACAGGATATACGACTATACTTTTACTGTCCCCAAAAGTTCTACCCGTTTCATCTGCAACTTCACATTCAAATGTATAACGTCCGCTTTTTTTCAGCTTTATGGTATTTTTATCACTGTCCAAGCTACCATCTATACATTCACTTAAATCTGTTACTTCATTTCCATCTAATATGACATTCCATTTAAAAGATTTTTTATCAGAATTCACTGTAACATTGATTTCCGTATCGGTATGCGTATATTGCGGCAAATCAATATTCACCGTCAATATTTCTGACACTGTTATATCCTTTGAATATTCATATTTTTTGCCTTTTGAATTAAATGCAGATGCACAAAGCTGATATTGACCGGCAGTCTTAAATTTAAAACTGCCGCCTTTATCATTAATAGCTCCATCTATATATTCATCAATCGGTACAAGCACATATTCTTGCGTTTCATCCGAATACTTTTTCAAAGTCCATTCCATTGACTTCACATACTGATTTATTGTTTCAAACTCAATTAAAGTATCTGTATATACTGTATTCGGAACTGTAAACTCAACTGTTGCTGTTTTATTTGATGAGCTTCCTCCACCGCTATGCAACACTTTTGGAGTTACTGTCGGTGTGGGTAAAACTGTTGGTGTAGGCGTAGGGCCAACATCTTTTATATCCAACACAACGCAAAATATCTTAAACACTTCTCCACGAGTTATTTTTCCGTAAGGTCTTACAGAATTATCGGGATAGCCGGATATTATTCCGTATTCTCTCGCCACATTGATATATCCCCTATCGCTTTCTGAAATCATATAATTATCCACATACGGAGTATCGATATTCTGCATTACTGTTTGTTCCGACAGTTTCAGCCATCTTAGCACATATCGTATCATCTCAATTCGAGTGACATATGTATCCGGTGAATACTTATCTCCGTATTCATCTTTAATTATTATCCCGTTTTGAACAAGTCTTTCAATATCATTTTTCGCCCAATGTCCCTGCACATCATTAAATGATTGTGTACTGCCAACATATTCTTCATCATATGTTCTTGAAATCATTGCCGAAATTTCTGCACGGGTAATATTATTATCAGGAAGTATTTTTCCCTCCGGTGTACCAAACAAAATACCCTTATCGGTAAGCTGTTTGATATATTCCGCTGCCCAATGTTCGTTTGTTATGTCACTGTACGACATCGTTGCAAATGCTTCCAATGCCGATGACAGCATTACTGCAAGCAATAGCATTGATATTATTTTCTTCATTATTTCACGCTCCTCATATAATAAAAAAATCTCCCTATTTCAGAGAGATTAAAAAATATTGTCAGACATTGTATGTATCTCATCATACATACCGCTTATCTGTCCCGGCTTTATAGATTTTGATGTGTATTTGTTTATTATCATAAAAAATAAATCCGTGAGAAAAGCATCATCAGATACCTCCAAAACTTCCATACCGCATTGTGCCAAATATCTTCTTGCCTTATATTCCTCATTGTTTAAATATGCCAAAGCATCATCAAAAGTATATGTCCTGTCAAAGCTTTTGGGAGTAAACTCAAATGCAATAAAGAAACGCTTTTTCACAGCCACATTATATGACAGCTGCTCCACGAAATTAATCTCATCAACCATCATCTTTCGACACTCATCATTATTTTCTGTTTCAAGAAAATGTTCCAACCTCTCAAGATATGTTGATATATCGGCTTTCTGCGTAAGTACCCTTATCTGCATATTATCAGGTGCTATTTTTAAATAGCTTGCATAATAGTATATTATATTTTGTTGTTCGGTTTCTGATTTCAAATAGAAATTGACCGGCAAGACCTCAATTACCTTTACATATCGTCCGTCTTTCATAACAACAATACCATCTCGAAACTCCGATATCGGCAGCCATTTTTGTGTACTGTTTTCATAGTAGTTGATTTCTTCTGATTTTTTATTTTGAAATATCTCTTTTAATTTCAATCAATCTCACCTCGATATTCTAAAATTTTTCTGTTTTTTCGCCATTCGAACCATGTACGAACAAATATACTTAGCGGGTCATCTCTTATACCCATAAGTGCAAATCCTCCAATGGGTATTACAAAAACAGATGACAATATAATCTTCCAAGTAAGTGACAATGGAACGAGCTTGAATATGCAGAATGCAAACGGTAGTACAAGTATAACCGCTTCCACTACATTTCTTGTAGAAAACAAGCCCATAATCTTTCCGCTATCCTCAAAATTAGCGGGAATTAAAAAATCATTCAAAGTTATTTCCTCCTTTGTTATCACAGTCGTCCATATGCGTAGAAATGGTTACGCCAATAGTTAGTATCAATCGATGTATATTGAATAGGATTACCACAGTGCAACATTCTGTTATTTCCTACATATATACCGATATGCGTGACCGTTTCACCTGCGTTATATGTGCCCTTAAAGAATATCAAATCACCCGGTTTTGCTTCACTGTCAGATACTCTTTTACACTGATTATATATACCTTGTGCGGTTGTGCGGGGTAAATTATGTACCCCGCTGTGTGTATATACCCAACATACAAATCCGCTGCAATCAAAGCTTGTCGCAGGTGACGAGCCGCCAAATACATATGGATAACCCAGATATTTTTCTGCCTCGTTTATGAGTTTTGCAAATGTTTCGTCATTATATGCCTCTGACGGTATTCCGTTATTCGTACCGCCTGCAATTATAGGCAAGTCAGCATTATTATCTTCTTTCGCCTGATTGACGGTATTATACATAAGTGTTGCCCAATTCTTTTGATTTTCGTCAAAACCAAGCTTGTCCATTATATTATCTGGATTTTTGTCTGAATCATCGGTAAAATATTTTAGAATATCTGTAACCGAATTTTGCGACATATTCATAATATCTTGATTATTTTTTACCGCATCAATGGATATGAGCCACATCAAATCCTCGTCACTCATATTTGTATCATTATAGCAACCCTGCAAGTATTCAGCCTGCTCATGTCTTACAGAAAGCTCACTGTCTTGCAATGTACCCCAATTAAACAGCACTTGCGGAAGTGAGAAGATTACTAAAACAGGAGTCAACACTACAAGCAAAATTGTTATTATAATTGCCGCTATGACTTTCGGTGATATTAGCTTTGTTGCACCGCTTATAACCGCTACAAAATCAGCTGTTACCGCACCTCTGACAACCTGTGCCGCTCCGTGCAGTTTATGTGCTATATTGCCGGCTGTTGCTACTGCATTATTTTTTTGTTCTGCCATTCTTTCCTCCTCGTTTCTTTCTCAATTTCATTTCATCTGACGAATCAATTTTCTTTATGGTAGTTTGTTTATGATACACTGTTCTATCCTGCTTTCTGTTGACCGCAGCGGGATTATATCTGCCGTTCTTATATTCGTGATTTATCTGTCGGTTATTATTTACAGTCTGCTGACGGCTTACATTATCCGTATGCGAATTATTGTTTGTCCCGCCTGTTGTAGTATTATTATGATTATTCACAACAGAGTGTGTTTGACATTCTGAACTGTTGACTGTATTAATTCCATTACGGACATTTTCGGTGTTATGTACTGTACCGCTATTATTGGTACTGTTTCCTCTTTGAGTTACATTTGTCGGTGAATTTCCTGCAACACTTGATTGCCTTTGACTGTTAAAGTGACTCGCATTCTGTTCTTGATTTACACTTCCGACATTATTTCTGTTCTCTCCGACAACAGTATTCCGAGAAATAGGCGGTCTGTTTTGATGTGAAGGGCTGTTATTTATACCTGCACCTGTTTTATTTCCATCTGCACTTCGTAAATCGTTTGTACGGCTTAAGCTTTCTCTGTTTACTCCTCCGACAGAATTTACACTGCCACGTCCCGTATGTGCTTCAGGATTACCGTTAGGGAATTTTCCGTATTGTTCATTAACGTCCATATACGGTATTCCGTATCTATCTTTTCCTCTGTATTGTCCGTTTGGTTTACTGCCGTTATGCGATACAGATTGACTGTTTCTTGTTTGTTGACTGCTTGATGTGCTGCTGCCCGATGATGTATTAACTGTTGTTCCTGCATTACCTCTGGCAGAACTGCCCGACGGGCGTGTATGTTCGGTATTATTATTTGTGTGACTTCTGTCACTTCGTGAATTATACCGACTATGTGACGGGCCACTTCCGTTTGATGATGTATGTCTGGCAGAATCTCTGTTTGAACTTATGTTTCTTCCGATAGTTGACGCCATAGTACGTACTGCTACCATTGTCATCATTCCCGGAAGTCTGCTTCCTACTCCATCACCGGTCTGTGCAGGATTTAAACCTATTTTACCGATATGACTGTCGATTTTCCTTGCCACACGCGTAAGAGCAACAACAAACACCAACCATATAAGTACACTACCTTTTGTTACATTGCCCATTGCCGATAAAATAAGTTTCAGAAACACGATATTCATAATCATCATTACCATCATTGAGCCATACATTCTACACCAACCCTTGAAGATGTCGTTTGTATTTTTACTACCGCCCATTGCAAATGCAAGCGGTGAAAAAAATGTTAAAACTGACGTTACTACATACCGTTCACCAATTTCAAACAACAGTTTTATATACTGAAAAATGAGAATAAATCCTACAACAATCACTATAAGCCATTTTACGCTTGAGCTGATATCGAACATACTTTGGTCCGGGATTGAAAAATCTAATGCAGATGGTATTTGCAACAACTCTATAACATTTCCCGTTATACCCATAGCAAGATTACATATCTGTTTTGACGCAAGAAGTAAAAACGCAAACACAAATGTTCTGCAAAATATATGCTTCGGATCTTCGCTTTCAAAACCTACTCCTGACATCATTGCTTTTGTGGACTGAAATACCATATTTGCAATCAGCATTCCCCAGCCAAGTGCCAGAATTATATTTGTAATATCTTTTATAACCGGTGCGGTTTGTTCAAAGTACGCCATATCCATACTCATAACACCCACCAATTCCTTAGCTGCATACTCCATAATTCCGACTACCATCTCATATATCCATTCAATAAGCCCTTTCATGATTGGTTCCAGCAATGGCATCACCTCCTCCTATTCTTTTTGTATTAGCTTTATTCGATTGTTGCCAATCCCGACAAAAGCGGACGAACATATGCCAAGAATGCACCTATGCCGTTTATAATAGCCCATGCAATCCAAATACGTTTTAACCAGTCTACGCTTTGGTCTACCTTCTGCTGATTATTTGACAGTTTCATTCCGACAACGCATACAGTAGTCATTAACGCTGCCAATACTGTACTGATACCTGCGATTTTGTTATATACATCAACAATGATGCGGTTTGCTACTTCCCACATATCCTCTGCATATGCATTTACGGCAAGACAAAATATAATGTACAATGCTATCGGCAGAACATTTTTTAACTTATTTTTCATCAGTTATCCTCCCTTCAAAAATATTATGATTTTAAAGATTATGTACCCTATACAGAATACAGTTGCAAGCGGAACGCTTTTCTCTGACCTCACATAGCTCCACACGACCGCCGTTACGGTTGTCGGAATAAGCACCAATGCAAGATTGAACAATCCCAAATACGCTCCGACCGCTGATAAGAATTTGACATCACCTCCTTGGATGCCATCGTATTTTAGGGCAATAAAAAAGAGAGGTAATGCAGGTATTAAAAAGCCCGTAATCCTCTCAAATATCAAATTGTTACTCGCCAGCGACAACACATATATATACAATATGATACTGTTCGGTATTTCACGTCTTGTGTAATCCGTATATGCCGCATACAAAATCAGCAATAAAAACATTAGTCTGCTCCGCTAAAATCGTCTTCAAACATATCGCCGTTTATGGTAATGGTTTTAGTAATCTTTTTACAAAACTCTACATTACCCACACCACCGCCGGAAATATATATTTCAAAGCTATGATTTACAGGTTTTTCTTGCGTTCCTGCCAACGAAACATCGGTATATATCTTCCTCTCACCGGATTCTGAAACAGGGCTTTTCGGAAGTTGAAATACTTTACCGCTTTTGTCCATACTGATAGATTTAGACTGAGTACCCAATCTGTTTGTCATACTCCACGGTATATATACCGCAGTCTTTGTAGGCTCTTTCACTTTTTTACTTGCCGAACGGTTGTTATTCCAATTTGAACAGTATTCACCTGCGTTATCAATAAGCTTTGTTGTTATGCTATAATTAACTTTTGTTTCAAAGCCATATCCTGATTTAAACGTAGATGGCGAAACGGTTGCATTGGCACTTAAAGTCGCTTTGTATGTAAAAGTATGCTTGCAATTACTATATACCGCATTGCCTTTACTGTTATATCCTGTTACAACTCTATGTGTAGCATTCTCCGTCCATTCTATTTCACCGTCACATATTCCCGACGGTTTTATATCATCATTTTCTCCGCTGTCTGTCGGCGGTGGTGTAATTTCCTCCTTGGGATAATATTCAATATTCAAATTTTTTATCGGAACCCAAGGTGCAAGTTCAATATCAACGTCACGTTCATCACCCGTATATTGAATTTCTCCGTCTGCTAACTGCACATTCCAACCATTGTATTCATATCCATCCCAGTCATTTATATGGACCGTAGTTTTGATTATTTCATTATCCGTCATTTCTCCCAAATCACGTTGTTCTTCATGAAATATTCTGTTACTCGGCACATCCCAATACCTTATGTTGACTATTGCTTCCGGTGCCGGATTGACTACTATTTTTGCACTTGCAAAGTACCAATACATTCCTTTGGGAAACCACTTGTTTATTCCGATAGTCTGATGATTTCCGTTTTCTGACCACGGATCAAGTGAACCCGACTGTACATTTACATCACTTTTAACACACAGAAAAAAAGCTGTTTCTCCCGGCTCAGTCAATTCAAATTTACTTGACTCCAATATGTTATAATTATACTCGTTATAGCTGTCGCCAAGCATACCGTAATATTGAAAATCCCACGTTTTTATATTTGCATTATTCTTAGCCTTACTTAAATCTTCAAAAACTATCGTATCTCCTACATAACATTGCATAGAAGGAAATTCGGCAGACAAATCATTGTCATAATAGCTTTCAAGCATATCTTTTATTTCGCCGTTACGCATACGGATAATTCTGAAATTTGCAATCGGCTTAGCTACTTCTTCACCGTATATATCAATTACTGGTTGTCTTCTATAATCATCTTTAGCATATTCATTACTAAAATCAGCTTTTGATATAAGAACATTTGAGCATAAAAAAACGACTGTCATTGTGACAGCCGTTAAAACTTTTCTTATTTTCATTTATCATACCTCCCATTATTTCGCAGGATAAGGATATTTAAAGGTTTCATTATAGTGATATTCTTTAACCTCACCACTGCATAAACGCTTTACACTAAGTACAAATTCCATAGGCATTCCGTCTTTTAATTCAAGCGTTTCCTTATTCTCACGAGTTGTATAATATTCTGAATACACTGTAAAAATGGAATCATCAGCATATTGAATTTTATGCCATTGATTTCGTTCATGCGTTTCCCAACCAAGTATTGCACCCATATTAACATCATAAGTATTAAACTCCGACGGTGTTATAAAATCAATTTTGAATTGGTAATTATCACAATCGGTATAATCTCTTATGTTGTCAACCGTTATCCAAAACAATTTACCTTCATATGCGTTTTCGGGAAAATGCACCGTCAATTCAGGTTCTGGAAATGCGACAGTTGCCGGCGGTGATGTTATTGTTACTGTATAAGTATTTTCGTTCCACTCAACATCACAATTCAACAATTCCGCAATAAATCTCAGCGGTACGAATGTTCTGTCATCTTTTATCATTGCAGGCACATCAAAAGTATATAAAACTCCGTTTAAGGTTGCCTTTGACGATAAAATATGCGTAATGATATTATCTCTGCCCTTTACAATGTTTACTTCGCTTTCTTCACCGTTCCACGACACATCAGCTCCCATTGCTTCACTGACAAATCGTATAGGAACAAGCGTTCTCTCTTTGAAGATATACGGTTTTGCATCGGGAAATTCAATTTGATTTCCGTCAAGCGTTACCGTAATATCTTTCGTTTCATCGGCAGTTACACAGTTTACCGAAAGCGAGCCGAGCATTATAACCGTCAATAATATTGTTAAAATTCTTTTCATAGACTTTTCCTCCCGTTTCTTAATATTTTTATTTATCTATGGTACCATCTTAATTTAGTTATACCAAGTATTGTTATCAATGTCAAGAACTATTTTTAAAGTTGTACTTCCATAAAAATAAAACCGCATATCTATGCGATTTTACGAATGTTTTTTATACAAACTTTTTTAATCTGTCCTAAAATTCGTTGACGATATATCAAACGGAATTTCAATATTCCCTGTTAAGAACGAAAACAAACTTCTTGCAGATGCGTACCCTTTCACATTAAATACAGCCGGATTACTTGTACCGTTTACACTGACAAATTCAAGTGTATATACAAGTTTACCGTCTTTATATTTTCTGTTATTACTGTCCAATCCCATATCATCTCTGATAAATTTATAGAACTTAGTTTTTGCCACTCCGACATTAAGATTAGTTATCTTATCTTGTCTGTATGAATCACCCATCGCATATTCAACCGAGCAGTTGATCGCTCGTTGCAAATGAATTTCTATTTCCTGCTGCATAATATGTATTCTGTAAAACTCACCTACTGTCACAATGAATGTTATCAGGAAAAATACAAGTATCATAACCATCAAAAGACCGCTGCCGTTTTTCTTTGCATTTAATCTTTCTTTAATCCTTACCAATACACACCACCTCTTATAATAAATATAGTTATAACATATGCGGCTGTCATAACAGGAATAAGCGGCAATCGTTTATTCCTGTCTGACTTGCTTAGCAGCATATACAATCCGCTACACAATACAAGCAACATAAATATGTAGATATACATATTTTGTGCACCCATCATAAGGTATATCAGATATATAATATCAAAATCAGCTCCTCCTACCCATTTTCGCAAAGCCCTTGCAAATAAACATATGCCTATGTAGACTGCCAACGATTCAATTACATATCTTGATATATTAGCACTTGATACAGCACCGATACTAAATACAAGTAATATTCCGGCTTGAAGTTTCCATGTAGAAATCTCCTCATATTGAATGTCCAATACAGAATAAAACACAAGTAATATAAATGTTATGCACATCATTTCCAATATTTCTCACTCATTCCCTTTAATTTAACCTTCATCGGGATATCAAATCCCACAGGCTTACTGCCAAGCGGAGTAAATACATCAAAGCGATAATTTGTAGTACATATCACATCAAATGTATTACGAAGTTGTATTTTTTTCTGTGCCGCATTAAAATAATTTGCACTCACTGACATATCAGCCTCTGAGCCTATATTGGTATTTGATTTTAGCTGATTGAAAAGTGCATTGGTTTCTGATGTAACCTGCCCCGATATTTCAATCTCACGAACCACACGTCTGCAAGTATAATTCAAATTCAAATATACCGTAAATATGCTGAAGAATGAAACAGCGGTTGCAATCATTGTAATAAATACAAGTGTCTTTATGATAATCTCATAATATGCACTGCCTTTTTTCTTTGCTTTTAGAAAAGCAGACATTCCCCTGCTTTTCTTCTTTACTTCTTTTTTCATTGCTTTATATGCCGAAAGCGGACTTTATCTTAGCGATAACACCGTCCCAGACCTCAACAATGGCGTCTTGATAATTCTTCATGAAGAACGCTCCGACAACGACAACGATAAGTATGACTATAAGCCAACCTGTTATTTGGTCGCCCTTAGTATTTTTAAGAACACGTTTAGATTCTGACATAAACGAATCCTTTGCAATTTTTGTTTTTATAAGTAATTTATTCATTTTATCAAACCTCTTTCTTTTACATTATTCCGCCCAAAGAATCAAATAAATTTACGCCCACAACATAGAATAATGTAAATATACCTATCACTACAATAGGTATAACCATCATTTTCACTCGTCCCGGGCGTTTATTTAACTCTCGACACATGGTTTCATGTGACAATAGCGACATATCAGACAGTAAATGATTTAGTGATGCTTCCTGATTATCTCCACGATTTATTGCAATGAGCGATTTTGCAAGACGTGACATATACGCATTACCTACTCTGTTTTCAAAATCAATCATTGCATTTTCAAAATTACCCGATTTTAAATCAAGTATCAGAACCTCAATATCATATTGAAGTCCCTTGCTTGCAATTTCGCCATAGTTTTCCAAAAGCTTTATAACATCTTTTTCAGTTTTCAGTCCTTGTACAATAGCACGAACAAACTTAGGCAGTTCTCGCTCTATACACTCATCTTTTTCTTTGAGTTTGTCATTAACCTCACCGAAAAAATGAAAATATACTATAACCGCCAATATACATATAACAACACTCATTGACGGCATTATTGCCAATGATATAATCCCACCGATTATTAATGTTCCTGCCGACATTACAACAGCCCTTGCATAGTATTCCTGCGGTGTAAAAATAAATCCCGCACGCTCCAGTTTTATTTGCATTCTTCGTTCTTTGAAGTCATCAAGATGAACTATCAGTGCTACTATTTTAATGACGGGTAGAAGCAAACGCTGTTTAAGCATTTCCGTCATTCCTGCTTTCCCCGAAATACTACGCAAACGCTGTGATGTACTGTATGGCGGTAATTTTAATAAGCTGCCGCTAATCATAAACATTCCTACAAAAATCAGAATAAATATCAAAAACTTCATACTTTTTTCCTCCTGTTACAACGGCTTATTTATTCTTAATGTCAAGAATGCCGATATAATTGTCAATAGCAGCATTAATACTATAAGCAGTCTTCCTACAAACGTATTTATAAGAATGTTAAACCATTCTGCATTTGAAAAACGCAGTATCGGAATGATTGAAAATGCCAGAATTATAGACATAAAATATTCTTTCCAAACATTCATCATCACGGTATCAGCCTCTATTTGTAATTTCTTTGCATCGTTCATACCGTCTATTACAGCCGAAAGAATAAATCTCATATCACCCGATTTTTCTTGTGACAATATCAAAATATCAATCCATTCCGAAAAATATTTATTGTTTATTTTAATCTCCAATCGTCGCAAACATCGGCGTATATTACTGTCAATCAAGGTTACATCAGTGATAAATTCCGCAAACGGTTTTTGAATATCTAACTTTGACAGATTTTCATTTGTCGCCTTTATAATATCATTGCAAACTATATAGCTGTCAGTTATAATGCTTAAGGTATTCTCCAAAAGTTCGTCCTGATTACGTTTATACCATCTTGACTTTACTTTCAGAAATATATACGGTATTGGAATAAATGCAAAACCCGTTACCAATGCCAGAGTTGTATCGGTAAACAACATCTTTCCTATGCCTATTCCGCTACCCATAGCAACAGCAATCATAGCAGAAAATATCTTCATATTACTTCCGCCCATTGATACTGTGTTCTGTATTGTTGTAATAATGCGGTCTTTTAACGCCAATCTGTCAAAGCGTTCATCTACATTTCGAAATTTCTCTTCCTGTACTTGCTTGGCTAATGAAATATATGATTTTCGTCTAAATGGATTTATTCCGATAATAAAAAATTCTCCTATAATTAGGAGCACGAATATCATAATTAATATTATATTTTTCAATCTTAAAAACCTCCTTAAATTTCTGCATACAAAAAGCAGACCTTTTACAGTCTGCTCAATATTTCTTTAAAATACATCCTTGAAAATATCATCACCATATTTATTATAAAGTTTTCCGGCAACCTCATAACAATATTCATCATCTCGTTGTGATATGACAACAATATTCATAACTTTCTTTTCTATAACTAAAGTGTAGACAACACGAATTCCAATTCCTCTATATTTTATTTTAAAGAATCTTGTTAAATTATTTCCGCCTTTATTCCCAAGTGGTTTTCCATATCCAGTAGGTATCGGAAGCGGATTTGTACTAACCTTGGCAATACCCTTTAAAATTTGTTTTTTTAGTGAATTGTCCAAGCTATGCATATCAGCTTCTGCCTCACTCAAAAATTTAACATTCCACATTATTCAATCTCCACATCATCCATATCTTCAAAAATTTCTTCTTTTGTAAAACCAAATTCCGATATAACGTCCTCAAAGTCTTTTGTTTTTTCTGCCTTTTCAGACCTTGCAGATGCAATATTAAACAGTCTTATTTCTTCGATTTTATCAAGTAAAGTTTCCATTTTTGAGGCTTTTTCCACAAGTTCACGATAACTGTCAAGAGATATTACCATTGCTGTAGGCTGATTATTCTTCAATACAATATATTCTGTATGATTATTCTTCACATCATCAAATATACGAGATGTTTTACCCTTGCTGAAATCTGAAATTGGTATTAGTCTTTCTGTAAAATTAAGAATTTCATTATCCATAATATTTTGTCCTGCTTTCATTTTAATCCCTCCCTATAATATATGATTATCTTTATTTCATTATACTGCTAGATAAAATGAAAGTCAATATATTTTACTAAAAATTTTTATGAATATTTTATGTAAACTGTTTTAATTCTTCCTCACTTGCACCACCGCAACGCAGACGATGAATAAGTTCATCAGACATTTTTCCAACTTTCCTATGTTGCCCTATAACCTTTTCTATCTTGCCGTCAGCATCGTATATATTCTTTTTAATCTCGTACTTATACAATGTATTTCCAACTACTTTGCCGTCTTTTATCCCTGTACCCTCAAAGATTTCATCATATACACGTCTGCCGTCAGGTAATTGACGTTTAAACAAAACAAGCGGAATTGCTTCCAATATAAATTCAAGAATTTTAGATTCTGATAATCTAAGTCCCGTTGCTACACACATTGATAAAATACGATTATATGCGTCTACCGCTGAATTAGCATGCAATGTTGATATGATAACGTGACCTGTTCTTCCTGCCTCGACTGCTGTCATAGCCTCACTGCCACGCATTTCTGCCGGAATAATCGCATATGGATGGAATCGCAATGCCTCCTTTAACAAATCATCCATCGTAATAGGATTAGGTCCGTTTTTAGTAAGCGTTTGAACAACTCTGTTGGTCATTTTACCATTCTCATATTTTGCAATATTCAATTCTCTTGTATCTTCAATAGTGTAAATTCTTTTATTGTTATTAATACAAGAAATCAAATACGCCAAATCTGTGGTTTTACCGCTACCCGTACTGCCCGCTATCGCAATAGATACTCCGTTATTTATACATAGCGGCAAAAACTCCAATTCATCTGCTGTTGCACTGCCATATTCAATCATCAATCTGCGTGTTATTACATTTTCTTTTTGACGCCGTATTGATGCAACGCCACCGGTTTTACTGTCTACGCACGGTGGAATAATTGCAGATATTCTTACACCATCACCAATAAAGCTGTCTACTTTAGGATTGGAACCATCTATTATCGAACCACCAAGCCAAACCATTTTCTTGATTTTATCCATACAATCATCCGGAGAAACAAATGTTTCCTCCAACATCTCCACTTTATCGGGATAGATAACCTCTATACAATTCCACGCATTGATATTAACTTCTTCTACCTCTTCATCTTGAAGATATTTTGTGAGTATTCCAAAACCAGCCATATCTTCATATATTTTGTCTGCCAATACCGATATATTTGAGCAACCTTCAACCAACATTCTATTTTGATTAATGTATCGTATTATGAGATTTTTCAATGTATCTCCGGCTGACGGCGAATATATAACATCAATCAACTCTGCCGAATGATATTTTGATATGATATGTCGTATTTTATCAACCACATCTTTATATTTCATTGTCTGCTGATTGGAATTCTCTGAGTCAACATTCATATTTACATTCATCTTATATATAAGGTCATTTATATTAAAAACATCTATCATACAACTCCGCCTCCCTGCAAAATAATTGAACTTGTCAAAGCTTTCATCGCCGATATATATGCTCGTTCTTGTCTTAAATCATGAAATACAATAGCCTGTCCCGTATTTGCATAAACATTGGCATTATCAACATAACCGATTTCAAATTCAAATTTTAATCCGATACTTGATTTGTATGCAGATAAATCACACGACTTATCGTAACCGTTTAATATATGTACCGTCTTATACGACAAATTAAGCAAATTATTGACATTTTGCATACTTTGCTGCCAAATGCAATCCTTTACTGAGGGATGATGTACCGTTATAATCTTATCTGCCACTGTCATTCCTATACTGGATATTGGATTATTTAGTTCTGTATCACAATCTATAATAAGATAGTCGAAACGTATAGCCGCATCATCAATAATATCGTTGACACGTTTGTGCGATATTGCAGTAAGTTGTATTGCGTCAAATTTGTCGGGAACGGACAAAACAAACACTGCTGTTTTTCCTGCCTGCACAAACATATTTTTAGTTTCACCGTTCAGCAACGCTTGATATATCCCGCGGTCATCAGGTATATTACAACCGAAAATTGTTTGTATTTCTCCGTAATATATATTAGAAGATATAACGCCTACCGTAAAGTTACGTTGTGCAAGAGAATATGCAAGATTGACTGTTGTTGTGGTCTTTCCACTGCCGTTAGCACCCCAAACTGATATGATTTTTGCATTCATTATACCACACCCCGATTCTCCAATATCAAATGTACTTTTCCGGAATACTCAGCTTTAACAAGTCTTTCTGCCTGTTCGTCATTTGCTATAAGTGTAACACTTGCAGCTATTGAGTTATCCTTATCTTCACTGTCATGAATATCATCCAGATTTTGAGCATCTTCGTTTTCGACACTGTAAATTTCAATATTTTTAAGTATATCGTCTATGACAACATTATCATCATCATAATATGCAACTGTCACTTTATCGCCCGACTTCAGATGATTTGCCACGCTTGCAGCATTACTCGGTACACTGACGGCAACAAGTCGTTTCCCCTCTGCAACCGCTTTATCCAATCTTTCGTCCGATACATAATCCGCGAATTTAGATGCATACAGATAATCGTCAGTTGTCATACTGACCTTTGCGTATTTTCCTACAATGTCATCAGTATTTTTAACCACAGTTTCCGGCAATCCATAACTTCCAACTTCAACAAGTTTTAACATCTCTGTTTCAATTTTTGTTCCTGCCGGAATATCGGACATTAAACGACATATAAATATCGTCTTTTCTTTTTGTTTATACATACTCGGCAAAATCAAAAATGCAAGTATTGCCGCAACAACAATACATATACCGCCTACTAAGATTTTATTCTCAGATACTTTCTTCAATCTTTATTACTCCTTCCTATAAAAAAAACTATAAAAAAAGCCTTGCAATTTCATTTGCAAAGCTATCGCTGTTTCTGTCAAACATATTAACGTTGTATTTCAATAATTGTTTGGGCGGTTCTGTGTCAAATAAAAATATATATGAATTTGATATTTGTTCCGCCCATTTTTCATCAAGCAAAAAATATTTACATTTATTTATGTGCCACGCATCCGACAATGCCATCACAATTTTTAATGATGATATTTTTAGGATTTCGATATTCTTATAGTTGTACCCGGATGATATTCCACAAAAATCTCCGTTACTGTCTATGTAAAACGGATTTCCAAGGTCGATTACTACTATGTCATAATCATTAAACTCCGAAATATCAACTGATTTTACGTTCTTATATTCCGCACGTCCATGTATATATCGAAATTCATCACCGCCGGATAAATTAATCGCCAATACTTTTTTGCCGTTTTCCGAAAAATACTCTGCCAAACTGGCTGTCATATTCGTAACACCCGCTCCGTGTGTTGTACCGAACACGGAAATAATCAAACATTCTTTATTTGATTTAACAGTATTACGTCTTTTCCATTTAAAATCTATAATCGGCTGTTTTCTCTTATTTACCTTTGGCTTACTTTCAACCTTTTTGATAGTTTCAGACTCCGCTGATTTTTCTGTTTTAACCGGTTGAGATTTTGGAATATCATCTGAGATTATTTCATCATATACCGCAGCTTCATTTATTCGCCCTTTATTGATTATAGATAAAATCTCAAACTTATCCATACCCTTTCCTTCAAATATAATATCCTCAACATTATACTGTTTACGGTACACATCAAATTGCGTCTGCACATACTGTTTTCTCAATCCGCTTAGAATAAGCAAAATTCGTGCAGTCTTAGTAATTGCTCTTATCTGTGCAATATAAGTTTCAATATCCTTAATCGCTGTATAACGCATTATAATAACATCAACATCAGAATGTCTTTCAACATCCATCACCAATGTTACTCCGTTAGTGCAATCATCACACATAAATGCCATATCTTGATTTTCTATATCTCTTTTCAGCTCATTCTGAATACTCTGGTCCGCAAATGCACTTATAATCCCACGCATCCCATCATCACTTCCTTTAGATATTGAAACGGCAACAGACTATCGGTTTCAAGCTTTTCGTACAGCTTTATTGAATATTCAAGTGCTTTCTCTGTATCTCGTTTGTCGTGTTTGTAGAACGCATGTAAAAGTACAATATTATCATCTCTTTCACAAAATATAATACGCACAACTTTTTTGGATACCTTGATTCTAAACTCGTAAAACTGTCTGTAACGCTCTATGATAAAATGTTTAACATGCGGTTCACACAGTATCTTGTTTTCCGATACAAGCATATTAATCTGATATCGAAATTTCTTTTTTATCTTATCATCTGAATATTTTAAAAATTCAAGTACCGGCGATACTCCGTTTTCATCACAATATATATAAATTTTTTTCAATAAATTCACCACACAATCTTAATATATCTTTAACTTAATTATCCTTTCGTTCAAGATAATCTACCATCAAAATTTCAATACGCTCAATCAATTCCTGCTCACTTTTAAAATGCCTGACGTATTTCTTTATGAACGTATCAACATATCTCTTTTCTGTATTTTTTGATTTTTTTAATGCTGTTGTTATTTGTTCAAGAATGTCATTTGTAATATTATGCTTGTAATTTTTCATTCGCTTGATATATTCATTATTCAGGACAGCTTTTTTATCTTTAAAGAAATATTGATATATCACATCTTGACTTCCACTTGGAAAATACGAAAGAGAAACTGCTATTTTGATTTTTATTTTGCCGCTATCAACCAGCACAAGTAAATCATCGATTAAATTATTTAACCGAATATACTCATATATGCTGCTTTTAGACACATCAAACTCCTTCGCCAATATGTTTTGAGTGTATTCGTCCACTTTTGTCCACCCGGTGGACAAACTTCCGTATTTATCTTTTTTCAGATACTCATTACGAAGTACATACATTTTTGCTCGTTCCGACGGTAATATCTTATCTCTCTGTAACAGATTTGATTTGATGACTATATTGGCAGCCTCTGTATCGGTACACTTAATGATACGCACATCAGCCTCCGATTCACCATTGAACTTTAATGCTTCCATTCGTCTGTGACCGCTTAAGATTTCATATTTTCCTCCAAACCCAATTACTCGCACAAGAATTGGATATAATAGTCCATTCTCTTTTATATCCTCCGCAAGCATTTCGATTTTTTTGTTGTCTTCCACCTTAAACGGATGCTTTGAATATGGCTCCGTATCAGATAGCTTTATTTTGACTATCGGTGTCTGCTCAAATTCTTCTTGATAGTCCATCTCTATATCACCTCTTTCCTGCTAAAATTTTAATAATGGCTATTATATGTTCTCTCTATGTTCCTCTCCAACGGACCATTTTGATTTCTCCTTTATCTTGCAATAAAAAAAGAACCTTAATTTCATTTTGGAATTAGGTTCTTAATAATATATATCTTGTTTTTTATCTATTCCCAATCAATCTTTGTAATCATCATAAAATTCTTTAAATGATATTTTGTGAAATTGAAATGGTTTGTCCTATTATTTTTATTAGGTTGTCCTTATGAGGTTGCATCGACCCACAACTTGTTCCAACAAAAAATGGCGTAGGTATGCGTTTTTTTACTTGTTGTTCTTACGAAGTAGTAGTCTTAAGCAAGTTCAAATCATACAAATAAGCGGTTACACATAGTTTCTTTAAAGCATTTTCCACACGCTCCATGTCCGGCGTCAAGCACAACCTTTATATCGGAACTTGAAAAGGTCTGTAACGTTTCATAATGTTTTATACCTATACCAATCGCAATACCCACAACCGCAAATAATACCGCTATCACAATATGTTTTCTTGTAAATATCATACTACCCCTCACCTTTCAAGTAAGAATAATACATTAATATGTGATAAACGGCATTGTTATACACAAAAACAGAGCAGACAAAACATTTCTATGCTTTATCTGCTCACATATTATTTTCCTTCCAAAACGTCTTGAAAAGTTATTTTAGACATTTCATCTGCCAAAACTTTTTGTACTTTGTACAGCTTACGCTGAACTTTACATATGCCGTTATTTTTGCACGACTCGGGATTTTCCATACATTTATTTATCGCAATTTTGCCGTCTATCGTTTCAATCACGTCTTTAAGAGTTATCTCCGACGGCTTTTTATTCAAAACATATCCGCCGTTTACACCTCTGTACGATTTAATTATTCCGGCTTGAACGATTTTTCGTAAAATTTTTAAAGTAAACCTATACGGAATATCGTTTTTTTCGGCAATCGCTTTTGCCTCTATCTGTCTGTTTTCATCAGCCAACATAGCAATAATTCTAAGTGCATAATCTGCCTCTCTCGTTATTTTCATTGCTTTTCTGCCCCCTGTCTGCTCTCCATAATTTCTAATATTTCCATAGCATACGAACGCGGAGTACGGCCGTGTATAACCTTGATTTTGTAATCGCAGTTATCATAAAACGGTTTTCTGTCGTCAAATCTTTTTTTGATGTTTTCAATGCTGTCCTGCTTTAAAAGCGGTCTTGTTTTTCTTGCTTCTTCAAGACGTTCCCGTATAACCGAAAAATCGGGCGACAGATTAAAAATAACACCTGTTTTTCTGAGATTTTCTATATTCTGTTCATTTAGTACAACGCCGCCGCCTGTTGCGATAACAACATTTTTCATTTCAGCCGCTTTTTTTATAACTTCACATTCAGTTTTTCTGAAATATTCTTCTCCGCACTTATCGAAAATTTCGTTAATTGTAATTCCCTCTTGTTCCACAATCATATCGTCCGTATCAACAAGATTATACTTTGAAATTTCAGAAATAGCCTTACTTATTTCGGTTTTACCCGTAGCCATAAAACCTGTAAGCACTATATTCATCTTCCGAAAACCTCCTTTTTGATTCTCTCACCCATATCGTCAGGAAGTTTTGTGTCTGTAAATAATTCATATGCAATAATTCCTTGATATATTAGCATACCAAGTCCGTTTAGAATTTTTGCACCGCGTTTTTCCGCCTCTTGCAAAAACAATGTTTTGTCGGGATTGTATATCATATCGACCGCCGCCGTATTTTCGTTTATAAACGATAAATCGTTGATTTCTTCAATATTTTCAATCGGCATTACGTTTTCCTGCGGTTCCATACCTGCCGAAGTTGTATTTATGACTATATCAAATTCAAGCTTATCTATTTCAGTATTAACCTCAAATCCCGTACTCTTCAAAATATCCTCTGCAAGCGTCTTAGCCTTGCTCTTAGTTCTGTTTACAACAGTTATGCTTTTCGGCTTATTGTCAATTAATCTTATAAGCGTAGGACGCACCACACCGCCTGCACCTATTATAAGTATTCTGCTGTTTTCGATTTCAATACCAGCTTTTGTAAGTGCCATACAAAAGCCGTCCGCGTCTGTATTATAGCCGTATAATTTACCGTCCCTGTTTACTACCGTATTTACCGAGCCAAACTTTTTTGCACCGTCCGTTACAACATCTATGTACTTCATAACTTCAACCTTATGCGGTGCTGTGACGTTAATTCCGCTTATTCCGAGTGCTCTCATACCGCCTATTGCGTCCTTCAAATCTTCGGGTTTTACGCACCATGCTCCGTAAACATAGTTGTTATGTACGGTTTCGGATATGAAGTTGTGCATATTAGGTGAAAACGTATGCTCAACAGGATATCCGATTATTCCAAGCTGTTTTGTGTGTCCGTTTATTTCAAACATTATTTTATCTCCATTCATAAAGTATATATGGTATTATACCATAATTATATGAATTTGAATAGACTATTTTTTCGATTTAGACCTAAAAATAATCGACACCAAGAAACCGAACACAAGTGCCGCCGCAATACCGCCCGACGCTGCAGTTAAACCGCCTGTGAATATTCCCAAAAAGCCTTTTTCCGAAACGGCTTTTTCCACGCCTTTGCAAAGATTATATCCAAAACCGGTCAGCGGAACAGTTGCACCGGCTCCTGCAAAATCAACCAACGGCTGATATATTTTTATAAGTTGTAAAAATACACCAACCACAACAAACGTAACCAAAATTCTTGCCGGAGTCAATTTGGTTTTATCTATCAAAATCTGACCAACCGCGCATATAAGACCGCCTACTATAAATGCCTTTAAATAGTCCATTATTCTCCCTCCTAAATTTCTATCGCAACTGCGTGAGCGATTGCCGGAATACTCTCGCCCTGTTCTATAATCATAGGATTCATCAACGCACCGGTCGCCATAACAAGCACCTTACTTAGATTATGTCTTTTAAGTTCTCTGTACACATATCCGCAAAAAACACTGCCGCAGCAACCGCAACCGCTGCCGCCTGCGTGAACGTCCTGTTCCTCAATATCGAAAATCATTTTACCGCAGTCCTTATGCTTTGTTCGTATGTCAAAGCCTTCTTTCAGCATTAGCTCCACAAGAATGTCCGAGCCGACAACCCCCAAATCACCCGTAAGTATCATATCGTAATAATCGGGAGTTCTGTGTGTGTCGTTAAAATGTGCGATAAGCGTATCAATCGCCGCCGGTGCCATAGCCGCACCCATATTGCTTATATCCGTTACACCTTTGTCTATTACTTTTCCCGTTGTGACGTGCGTTATTTTCGGACCTGTTCCCTTTGATGACAATATCGCACACCCTGCGCCCGTAACGGTCCATTGTGCCGACGGTGTACGCTGACCGCCGTATTCAAGCGGATTTCTGAACTGAATTTCCGACGAACAAAAATGGCTTGAAGTAAGGCACATTGCATAATCCGCAAATCCGGCACTGACAATCATACTTCCGATTGACATACTCTCAGTCATAGTTGAACACGCACCGTACAATCCCAAAAACGGTATATCAAAATCTCTGACGCTGTAATGTGCGCCCACGCACTGATTTAACAAATCACCTGCAAGAATGTAATCTATATCGCTTTGTTGTAATTTTGCTTTTTCAAGTGCTAAAAGTGCGGTCTTTTTTTGGAGCATACTCTCCGATTTTTCCCACGACTTTTCACCTAAAGTATCATCGTCAAGTATTACGTCAAATGTACTTTTAAGCGGTCCTTTTCCCTCTTTTTGACCCACTGTCGAGGCGGTTTCTATTATTATCGGCGGATTGTCAAACGTAACAGTCTGCCGTCCGAGTCTGTTATTCATATTATCATCTCCTTGTTTGTTAGTTTTCGTAAAAATACTTAATTTTATGCACAAAAAAATACACCTCTTAACATAGGTGTATTTTTGTTTGTCACCGATATTTTTTATACAGGATTGATTACCGACAATGCCGAATGTTCTTTGACGAAATGTTCTTCAAAACGTTTTTGAACATCTTCAAAAGTTATTGTCTTATACACATCATAGAAATTGAAATAATCAATATCCATAAACAACATCTGTAAAAATGTCACTGCATAATCTTCTACATCATTCTGTGAACGGATATATTCGCCCCAAACAACCTTTTTAATTCTCTCAAAATCTTCTTTTGAAAGACCGTTCTTTCTTGTTTCTTCAACTTCGTTTATAACCGCCTCATACACTGCCTTAGGGTCACTGCTTTCACCGTCTATTGATGAATACGCATAATCAGGCTGCATTGTGTATTCAAGTGAAAATCTGTTGTTTATAAGTCCTTTTTCGTAAAGGCTCTTATAAAACTTTGAACTTCTTCCGAAAAGCATTTTTAAAATAATATTCGTTTCTATACTTTTCTTTAAAAGCTCATCACCGCCGAAACCGTTATTTGTATCTTTAAAACCTGTCATAAACAACGGCATTGCAACGCTCAAACTTTGTTCTGCGTAATGTTTTGCCACTTCATCAGGCTCTGTCGGATATACCTTTTTAATCTTCTCTTCAAACGGCTCATTCTTCTTTACACCGTTTTCAATAACCTTAGAAATCTTAACAGGGTCAACATTTCCGACAACAACTATCGACATATTTGACAAGTTATAAAATGTATCGTAGCACTTATACAAATATTCAGGCGTTATATGGCTTATACTTTCAACCGTACCTGCAATTTCTTTTTTAACAGGGTGTTCTTTGTACAGGCAGTTCAGAAAATTAAAGAACAACTTCCAGCTTCCGCTGTCGTCATACATTCTTATTTCCTGTCCGATAATACCCTGTTCCTTTTGTACGCTTTCCTCCGTAAAATACGGACTTTGAACATAGTCCATAAGCGTTTCGATATTTTCTTCGATATTAGACGTTGCCGAGAACAGATACGCCGTTATATTAAATGATGTAAACGCATTTGCATTGCCGCCGTACTTTGAAAATTTATCAAATACATTACTGCCGTCCGGCTGGTCGAACATTTTATGTTCAAGATAATGTGCTATACCGTCAGGCACTTCAGTAAGCTCACTCTCACCCGGTACAACAAACTTTGAATCGACAGAGCCGTATCTTGTACCGAATATTGCATACGTTTTGCTGTAATCTTTTTTAGGAATTATATATATTCCGAGTCCTGAAGAATGTGTTGTGTAATACAGTTCCTCACCTGTTTTGTCATTTTTTCTGTACTGCAATTCCATTACGCATCCTCCTTTCCCGTTAAGAAATACACTGTTTCAAGTTTAACGTTTTTAAACACTCTTGCGGCATCCTCCATCGTTATCTTGCTTATCTTTTCTTTAAGCGTGTCTATATCATAATCAGTTCCGACTATTTTCTGTCCCAAATAGAATGACTGCAACATATCTTGGTCGTCCTTGTATGATTCAAGCGAATTTATAATTGCATTAATGCTTGACTCATATTCAAGCTGTGATATTTCGCCGTTTTTAACATTCTCAAGCTGAACAAGTATTTCGTCATATGCCTTTTGGAAATTCTTAAATTCAATACCTGCGTTTACAAATAAAGCGCCGGTGTTTTTGTCAAGACTGCCCGAAGCATAATAGCACAAGCTAAGCTTTTCACGCACATTGTTAAACAACTTCGAGTGAGCGCCGCCGCCGAATATACTGTTTGCAACCATCAATGCGGGATAATCGCTGTCTGCAGGCTTTATGCCTGTTGAAAATCCCATACAAAGTTTGCCTTGTACAACGTCCATTTTATCAGTAACGTTTTTAACTTCGTTCTTCGGAACATATATTTCCGTCTTAGGAATATCCGCATTCTTAAACGCAATTTTGCCTGTGTATTTCTTTATCTTTTCGGCAAGTGCATTTGCGTCCGCATCACCGCATATATAAATATCAATAACAGATGATGTAATAATATTCTCATAATGCTTTTTCAAATTGTCGGCAGTTATTTTATCAATACCCTCTTGTGTACCGAGTTTTGAAATTGCATAATTTTCACCCTCAAACATTGTTTCGATACAGCGTTCTACAGCATACTGACGCTTATCGTTCATCATTGCCATTATTCTGTCTTTTGCGTTTTTCTTTTCCTGTTCGACAATTTCATCGCTGAATGAAGTCGATTCAAACATTATTGAAAGCATAAGTTCAATGACGCTGTCACAAAGTTTTTCACCGTTCGGTGCATATTTATCAGAAATTGTTTCAAATGCAACGTGCAAAATATGGTCGTCACCGCGTTTTAAAACTCCGACGCCGACTCCGGCACCGTACAGATTCTCAAGATACTTTGAAATTGCCTCACTGTCACTGCAAAGTCTGCAGCCTCTTTTAAGCACATAAGGCAAAAGTGCGTTAAGCGACGATTCTTCTTCGTTTAAATCTCTGTGAATATATACGTCAATCGTAGTTGTTTTCAACTTCGTCATAGGTATATAATACAGATTTATATTTGAATTTATATTAATACTTTCCATTCCGTTTCTCCTTTACTGTTTTTAATATATTTTACCCCAAAATAAACCATATGTCAATCATCGAAAATCATCAAAAATTACATCTATGATGTGATTTTTAGAACTGTCAACGAACTTAAACATAGCTTTCTATATCTCTTAATGTCATATCTCGGTGCAGTGCAAGATTAATTCCGTTTGCAACGGTTTTAGCCGTTCTTTCGATTACGAGGTCAATGTCCTTTGTCGTAACCATAAGCGGTGCAAGCTCTTTTGGTATTTCAACCTTTGATATTGTTGCGGCGTCTATAACGGTCGGTACACCTATCGCAATCACCTTTGCACCAATCGTTTCTTCATTAAGACATTCTCTGTTATTTCCCACGCCGGCACCCGGTTGAATACCTGTATCCGATATTTGTACAGTGGTCGAAACACGTCTTATATCCGCCGCCGCCATTGCGTCAACGGCGATAATAAGATTCGGTTTCACCTTTTCGCTTACCGCCTTGATAATCTCCGCAGTTTCAATGCCTGTTGTTCCGAGAACTCCGGGTATCAACGCACATACACCGCTTATATTATCATCAAAAAAATCTTTCATATTCTGTTTTATATGATGTGTCACCAACAGCCTTGACACCACTTCCGTACCGAGTGCGTCAGGCGTTATGTCACGGTTTCCGAGTCCTACGACAAGTGTAAGGCTGTCACTTTTTATATCGGCCATTTTACGAATTTCCTCCGAAATAAGAGTGCATACCCTTTCGTATATATCAATACTGTATTTCAAATTCGGCGACTCAATCGTTATATAATTGCCTATCGCCTTGCCGAGTGCCTTACTTCCGTTTTCGTTTGTTATTTCTATATTCGTAACGGTTATTCCGTCCTCTGTACGCACATCGGATATAACACCGTCTATTTCCGTTGCATTTTTCGCCTCACGTCTGCTGAGTTCGTGTGCCTCCACCGCCAAGTCTGTTCTGATATTCTGCATTTATACAATCTCCTTTTTTCATCTATCTTTTGAAAAAACAGAGATTATTATACAAAAAAGAGCGATACGGTTGTATCGCTCATCTTTTCGATTATTTTCCAAGTGCATTGTCTATGTCTGTTTTCAGTTTATCCTTGTCACTGCACTTAAATTCAATAGCCGAGATATTGTTTGATGTATCAAGCATAATAAGTGCAGGAGTTTGATCTTTTACCAATGAGAAGTTTTCAAGTGCCTCAGGATTTTCGTCAACATTTACAAGTTGAAAGTTGATTTTGTCCTTATATTCGTTTTCAAGTTCAGTGTACATTGTATTTGTTGCGTCAAAGTTATCGTCCGCATTTGCCACAAAGTACATAAATGTAGGAGTTACCTTTTCTGTGCTTTCTGTTTGTGTTGTGTCTGTGCCTGAATTATTTGTACTTCCGCAGCCTGCAATCATTCCGACTGCCATAACGGCTGACATTGCCAATGCTATAATTTTCTTTTTACTCATCATAATTCTCACCTTTCAATTTATCTTTCATTATATCTAAAGCACGATTTGCTATTTTATTATAGCGTTCGGCTTTATTTCTTATTCTTTCGTTAAGTCCGTCTATAATGCCGAAATTCGCATTCATAGGCTGGAACTTTGTATTTGCAGAATTTGAAATATAAAGCGGTAATGCACCGATACAAGTTTTTGAATCCGGTTCAAACATATCTTTTCCGTTAAGCATAGCCGCCATATTATATCCGGCAAGTATTCCGCTTGATGCCGACTCAACATAACCTTCAACACCCGTTATCTGTCCCGCAAAAAATACTTTCGGGTACTTCTCCATTTGATAATACTTATTTAAAAGCGTCGGAGAATTTATATAAGTGTTTCTGTGCATAACTCCGTAACGCACAAATTCGGCATTTTCAAGTCCCGGAATCATTGAGAACACGCGTTTTTGCTCTCCCCATTTCAAATTCGTCTGAAAACCGACAAGGTTATAGAGCGTACCCTCTTTATTATCCTGTCTTAGCTGAACAACCGCATATGCGTCGTCCTTGCCCGTCTTTGGATTGACAAGACCGACAGGTTTTAACGGTCCGAACACAAGCGTCTGTTCACCTCTTTTTGCCATAACCTCGACAGGCATACAGCCCTCGAAAACCTTTTGATTTTCAAATTCTTTAAGCGGTGCTGTTTCAGCCGTGATAAGCTCGTTATAAAAAGCGGTGTATTCCTCTTTTGTCATCGGACAGTTGATATAATCGGCAGTACCTTTATCGTATCTTGCCGCTTTGAAAACTTTGTCTTTGTCAATACTTTCTTCCGTCACAATCGGTGCGGCTGCGTCATAAAAGTACAATTCGTCCGAACCTGTAATTTTCTTTATTTCATCGGCAAGTCCGTCCGAAGTAAGCGGACCTGTTGCGATTATTGTATATTCATCGGGATTGATTTCCGTAACTTCTTCATTAAATACGGTTACACGCGGATGATTTTTAATTTTTTCCGTTATATGCTTTGCAAAAACATCTCTGTCAACCGCCAAAGCACCGCCCGCGGGCACACGGCTTATATCAGCCGCCTCCATCATAACCGAATCAAACATACGCATTTCTTCTTTTAAAAGACCGCACGCATTTTCAATTCTGTCAGCCTTCAAAGAGTTTGAACACACAAGTTCCGCAAAATTTTCATTTGAATGTGCCGGTGAATACTTTACCGGTTTCATTTCGTAAAGGTCAACGTCAATCCCCTGCTTTACAAGCTGCCATACCGCCTCACAACCGGCAAGTCCGGCTCCTATAACTTTTACTTTCACTTCTTTTCGTCCTTTAACTTTCTCTCATATTTACAATCTTCGTTATAGCAGAAAATCTTACCGTTTCTGCCTTGCTTTTTAAGGAGCAAGCCGCCGCACTGCGGACAAGCCTCGTCCTTAACAGGCATATCCCATACCATAAAGTCACACTTCGGCGAATGTTCACAACCGTAGTAAACCTTACCTCTCCTTGACTTTTTAACAAGTATTTCACCGCCGCACTTAGGGCATTTCGCACCTGTTTCTTCACGGATAGCCTTTGTATTTTTACATTCTGGATAACCCGGACAAGCCAAGAATTTACCGAATTTACTCAGCTTGTACACCATTTTTCTTCCGCACTTTTCACATACGACATCCGATTCTTCGTCTTTAATCTGAATTTTTTCGATGTTCTTCTGTGCCTTTTCAAGTGTATCCTTAAATGACGGATAAAAATCGTTAATCAGCTTTTTCCAATTCAATTCGCCTTCTTCAACGCTGTCAAGCTCTTTTTCCATATCAGCCGTAAATTCAACGTCCACAATATCCGAAAAGTTATTTTTCATAATTTCCGACGTAACAAATCCAAGCTCTGTCGGAACAAGCTGTTTCTTACTTCTTACGACATATCCTCTTGACACGATTGTTGAAATGGTCGGTGCGTACGTTGACGGTCTGCCTATGCCGTTTTCTTCAAGCTCCTTGATAAGCGTAGCGTCCGAATATCTTGCGGGAGGTTGAGTAAAGTGTTGCTTTTCCTCCGAACTTTTAAGTGCAACGGTTTGATTTTCTTCAAGGTTAGGAAGCATTTTTTCTTTCTTTTCCTTGTTGTCCGTTGACTCAACGTACACCGTCATATAACCTTTAAACTTTATGTTTGAACCGCTTGCCTTAAATGTATGACCGTTTGCGTCAATAGTTACCTGCATTGTGTCATATACCGCACTTGTCATCTGACTTGCGGCAAATCGTTCCCAAATAAGCTTATAAAGTCTGTATTGGTCGTTTGTAAGTTTATCCTTAATATCAATCGGCTTTATGTTTATTGAAGTCGGTCTGATAGCCTCATGGGCGTCCTGTGCATTCTTTTTTGTCTTGTATTGCTTTGCCTTTACATATTCGCTTCCGTAATTTTCGGTCAAATATGCAACCGCCTCTTTTTGTGCGTCGTCGGCAATTCTTAGCGAATCTGTTCTCATATACGTTATAAGACCTATTGTTCCTATCTTTCCGCCAAGGTTAATACCTTCGTAAAGAGTTTGTGCAATCTGCATTGTTTTTGCCGCTTGGAAATTATACTTTCTTGACGCGTCCTGCTGCAGAGTACTTGTCGTAAACGGCGGTTGAGGATTACGCTTTTGCTGACCTCTTTTAACCTTTTCTATAACAAAATCGGCATTTGCTATTGCGTCCGAAACTTTCTTTGTTTCTTCGGCATTGTTTAGCTTTACTTCTTTGCCCTTTTCACCGTAATATTTTGCATTAAAATCCTTTTTACTTTTCGGATCATGCAAAACCGTTTCGATTGACCAATATTCCTGAGGAGTAAAGTTTTCGATTTCTTCTTCCCTGTCACATATAAGCTTTGTCGCAACAGACTGTACACGACCCGCACTAAGTCCTCTTTTAACCTTTTCCCAAAGAATAGGACTGATTGTATAACCCACAATTCTGTCAAGCACACGTCTTGCCTGTTGTGCGTCAACAAGATCCATATCAATCTTTCTCGGCTGTTTTATTGCCGCCTTAACGGCTGTTTTTGTAATTTCGTTAAACGTTACACGGCAATTTGACTCAGGGTCTATTTTAAGTGCTTCCGCCAAATGCCAGCTTATTGCCTCACCCTCGCGGTCCGGGTCAGTTGCGAGATAAACTACATCTGCTTTTTTAGCCTCTTTTTTCAGTTGTGTAAGCAGCTGTCCTTTACCGCGTATTGTTATATATTTCGGTGTGTAATCATTTTCAAAGTCTATACCCATTTGACTTTTCGGAAGGTCGATTATATGCCCCATAGACGCCATAACTGTATAGTCCTTGCCAAGATATTTTTTTATTGTCCCCGCTTTCGCCGGTGACTCCACTATTAACAGCTTTTTCGTTGCCATATAATTTCCTCCGTATCTATAATTTCAGTTGATATTTACTTCCGGGAAGTTTCTTAACCAATCCCTTGACTTCAAGCATTATAAGCTTTGTATTTATTTCGCTTACGTTTCTTTTCAGTTCCCTTGAAAGTTCATCTATCTGCATATCGCTTTTCTTTAATATATCTATTATCTGTTTTTCAAATTCATTTAGTTTGCTGTATTTACTGTCATCAACAGTTTTTTGTATCGGCTCACTTTTTACCTTTTTAGGTATAACTTTTTCGGCATACGGATATTCGCTTATTATATCCGCTGCGGCGTTTATCAGTTTTGCACCCTGTTGAATGATTTTGTTCGTTCCCAAGGAATTTGTATCTGTAATATTTCTCGGTACCGCAAATACATCTCTGTCATTTTCAAGTGCATATTTTGCTGTTATAAGTGCGCCGCTCTTTTCCGGTGCTTCCGTTACGAGTATTCCGCGTGACAGTCCCGCTATAATTCTGTTCCTTGCAGGAAAATGATTTCTTACAGGCGGTGTACCGGGTGCGTATTCTGATATTATACAACCTTTTTCGGTAATTGCTTTGACAAGTTCAACATTTTCCGACGGATACACTATATCAAGTCCGCTGCCGACAACACCGACTGCCACTCCGCCGACATCAAGTGTTGCCCACGCACCGACCGTATCAATACCTCTTGCCAGTCCGCCGACAGTCACCGCACCGTATTGTGCCAATTCGCGACATATCCTGTCCGTCACAACACGTCCGTATTCCGACGAATTTCGTGTACCCACAACGCCTATTGTAAGCACCTTATCAAGCTCCAACACCTTGCCCTGTATATACAAGACATACGGCGGACTTGATATATTCTTTAATATTTGCGGATAGCTTTCACTGTCGTAAACCAATATTTTCTGATTTAATTTTGCGGTTTGTTCAAGTATTTTTTCTGCTTTGGATAAATCCTTGTCTGCAAGACTTGATTTTATTTTGTCACTCAAACCGTATATATTATTGAAGTTTTTTGAAAAATATATTTCTTCAACAGTTTTAAAATACTCTAAAAGTACTTTAATTTTTGATGGCGTAACACCGTATTTAGTTGTAAGCCATAACCAATAAAGTATATGTTCCATCAATCCACCACCTAAAATACATATGTTACATTACTACAAATCTCAAAAATTGTCAAGACCTTTGGCGAACAAGTTCGTACATTAATATTGCCGCCGCAACTCCCGCATTTAGCGATTCGGCTTTCCCCAAAATCGGAATTTTAACGCATTGACACATTTTCTGAACATCTTCCGATATTCCGTTTGCCTCATTTCCTACTATTATAATAGTAGGTTTTTTCATATCCGCACTGCGGTAATCTATTGTATTGTCACCAAGTGCACCGCCGATAAGCTGAAAACCGCTGTTTTTGTATTCGCTGAGTTTTTCATATGACACACCTGTCACAACTCTCATATTGAAAAACGAACCCATACTTGAACGCACCGTTTTCGGACTGTATAAATCAACGCACCCATCCGACAACAACACTCCGTCAAATCCTGCCGCATCAGCCGTTCTGATTATCGTTCCGAGATTACCCGGGTCATTTATACAGTCGCAATATATATACGATTTTTCCGTGTTGGGTGTAAAATCTGTTTCATCTTCGATTTTCACAACCGCAAGTATGCCCTGCGGTGCTTTTGTATCGCACATTTTCATAAATACGTCGTCTTGTACCTTGTATAATGAAATATCTTTCGGATATTTGAATTTTTCGTTTTCAAAAAAACTGTCCGATACATATAGTGCCGTTATCTCCCTTTCGGAATTTAATGCGTCCGATACCGATTTTATTCCTTCTATTGTATACTCACCGTATTTCTGCCTTGATTTTTTCTGCGACAGCGATTTTACATATTTGCATTTATTGTTTGATGAAGAAGTAATCTCTAACATAAATCATTTCCTTATCTATTCTATATAAGTATTTTCAACTAATTATATACCCTTTTTTTGAAATTGGCAACAATTAATTTAAGTAACAAAAAAAATTCGTGCAACGTATTATACCATAAGAACTTTTAAGGAGATGATTTTAGTGGAAACAAATGTACTGTTCGCGCTGTCGCTGACGATTATGGCAGGACTTGCAACCGGAATCGGCAGTATAATAGCATTGTTTGCAAAAACCACAAATACAAAATTTCTCGCCGGCTCGCTCGGATTTTCAGCCGGAGTAATGATATACGTTTCAATGATTGAAATTTTTCAGAAGTCACGCACATATATCGCATCAGCTACAAATGACACTGTGGGATATTATATCGCGGTAGTATCATTCTTTGTCGGAATACTTCTTATCGGACTTATAGACTACTTTGTGCCGTCAACAGAGGGTGATATAGGTAATCTGACCGAAAACGAAACCCGCTCGATTGCCCTAAAACGTATGGGATTTATGACAGCCCTCGCAATCGGCATACATAACTTCCCCGAAGGCCTCGCAACCTTCACCTCCGCCCTAAAAGACCCCCATCTTGGGCTTGCCATAGCTGTATAGATAACAACAAGATACCCAACCAAAAAGAACATAAGCATTTTGCCTATGTTCCTTCTTAATTTGTATAGGTTATTCTTGAATAAAATCATCAATCACATCATGCAAATAGCATGATGACAATCCGTACTGGTTCAGCCTGTCTATCAGCTCCGTCACTTCTTCCTTATTCGGCGACACATCTTTGACAGACACTTCGTCACACTTAATGCCGTATGTGATTTTTGCCCACTCCATCAATATTCTTTTCTTCTTGATATTAAGTGCTTTTGCGATTACAAGGGCAACAGATGTTTTTTCACTATAATAAGTTTCAAATTAATGAATACTGTTTTTTTATATCTATTCACTTTTATTGACATCACTAAATCTAAAAGTAGTTTTTGGATTTAGTGCCGACTTTCTGTTTGGTCCTTTATAATAAGCTTCGACAAAAACGACTTTGCCGCTTTTGTAATGCCTAACATGCCCATGAACGATCCATTTATCTGTTTTCCTAATTATTTTTTTATTTTTTGATGATGATAAGTATTTTTTACTTCCCAATTTTATATTAAAATAATTACTGACATTGATATTACGTATTATTGATGAATCTATATAATTATCTTTATTATTAATAACGCTGATAGGAATTTTACAGGTACTATTTTCTCTATTTTTTAATGTATCAGAAGAAAGAAAATTTATTGCTTGAAATGTAGTAAGGACATATAGCATAATTGTAGTAATTGTATCACTAAGTTTATCATCATCATTTTGTGCAGTCTTTACTAACCATTCTATTTCTTCATCAGAAAATACATTTTCTAATTCTTTTTTAGAAAATGTATCTAATAAAAACTGTTTTACACACGAGAAATTTACACTAAGTTCTTCATCATAATTTTCATTTACAGTATCTCCGATTTTATTCATCTTTATAATATATCTTAAATAAAAATCACCATCATGAAAATGATATTCTTTTATCTCTAAGTCAAACTTATTTTCCATATGAGCAACAACTTTAAAATGAGTATAATAAATCGCCCCACTTCGAGTTCTACTTTTTATAACTCCTTCAGGAATACAAGGAATTAAAAATTGAAAAGCAATATCTTTTACTACTGTGTCTTTTCCGTATTCATCTATAATATCATTTAATAACACACGCTCTTTCCCGTTCTCACTCGTTCCTGTAAGTTCTATTGTATCTAAACTTTTAATAAACTGAAAAGTATCAGCAATTCCATTATCCACTAAAAATTGATGTGTTTTCTTTATTATATTGTCCACTATTGCATCAAATCCTCAACAAATATTTACAATTTATTATACCATAAACCAAGTTCATTTGTCTATTGACGAAATACAAGAAATTTATAGTTTGAATTTATTCACTGTCAATATAGTCCAAGCAAAAAAATAAGGGTGGCATTACACCACCCTCAAAACTACTTATCATACATACCACATCTGTACTCCCTACAAATTGCCCTTAGGTCTTTGTAGGACAAACCCAGTCTGCCCTGTTCATCACCTTGTACCGCACCACAGTCCATAGCCGCCTGCACCGCAGGACGCGCCCACGACGGCATATTGTCATCATTGAAATCATATACCATTGTAGTTTGAACTACGTTTACCAACTGTTTGTTGATGTTTTTTAAATCGGCAATTTCCGCCGACTGTTTTTCAATTAATGATTTTAATTCATTATACTGTTCCATAGTTAAAACCTCCGTATATTTCATATTTTTTATCTCGTCCAATGGATAATATCTTCCGGGGCAATTACTGTCACCAATCTCTCTATGTCCAACTATCTTCGCATTTGGATAATAGTTCTTTTTTAGATATTGACATAACTCGATAATAGATTTCTTTTGTGCTTGTGGCATTGTCTTTTCTTTTGTATGATAATCGCCCTCAGCACAAATTCCAATCGAACAACTATTCATTCCCTGTACATGTGCACCGACAACGTTTATCGGTCTGCCACGATAAATTGTGCCGTCCTTACGCACAAAGAAATGATAACCGATGCCTGTCCAACCGTTTGCTCTATGCCAACTATGTACATCTTGTGCGGTGCATTTAACCGCCTCTGCGTGATGTAGAACAATGTAATCGGTCTTGAAACGGCTTGTAAATCCACCGTTCCAATTATACTTTTCATCAATTATCTGCATTGTCATCACCTCTTAACTGCAACAATATATCTTTCAACTTTTGTGGCATTCGCGGGTAAATCGCCGCCACATTTTCCAACACGCTTATACCCTCATTGGCTATGTAAAACATAATAACAATCTCACGAATTGCAACGTTATCACCTGTAATCTGTTGCAGGACGTTTGATAACGCTACTATAATTAATATAGTAATCTTTTTGAGCAGTCCCTTGAAGCCGACTTCGCTTGATACGTTCTTTGTGTAAACCGCCTTAATTACTCCGGTCAGATAATCCAGCACCATTATCACCAACAGCGCCCACAGAATACTATCCCATTGACCGAAGATTGCGACGAAAAATCCGCCCACAATTCCTATTACCGTGCTTGTCCAATTAAAAATCTTATCCATAAATTAACCCTCCATCATTTGCATTAATTCTTTGTATTCATCATCAGTAATACGTTCTGCAAGAAGAAACACGTCAAGTTTATCCTTCATCGAATTCTTATCGTATCTACCGCTTGCAATTATTTTTTTACAATATCCGTATGTCATGATAAATCCCTCCTATATTCCCAATTCTAATTTTGATAATCTGTAATCGGTATCAATTTTGAAATCATCCGTAGCCTCCGGCAAGGAAGCCTTGTAAGCCTCGATACTGCCGTAATTTACTATTTCAAGGATTTCTTTGTTCTCGTCGCTTGTACGAAGTTTAATCCCCTCCGCCCAAGCATAATTTGAAACATCAATAATTGTCTTTGATATTTTTTCAAGTAGCTGATGTTTTGGAATGACGTTGTTCTCAAGTTCATATGCCGCTTCTTCGTTTAAGTAGTAGTCAACATCAGTATAACTATCCTTTTTTAAAGAATCGTAGTGCCTAACAACAATGCAATACTTGTTAATGCCGATTGACCTGTCTTCCGTAACATAAAATAATCGTATATCCATACTATACCTCTCTTTAATAATTTACACTTAAATTATACGCGTTGTTTTGAGTGACTGTATTTCGTACAGCCAGCGTTCCTTTATAGTTATTGCACAGAACATTCAAGCTTCCTTTTGAAGCAGCGTCAATATACCACGTTCCGCTTGCTCCGCCATGAAAGAAATTACCGGTAATACTTGCAGAGCATGGATTATATAAGTAGCACGCAACGGAATTTGACTGATACTCGTTCAATTTCAAAAATTTATTACCGGTTATCGTTGCACAGCGCAAATATACATAATACGCACAATACACAGTATTTGCATTAAATACTCCGCCTACTTCTGTAATGCTTGTATTGTAGTGATATATCCTCGAATTGCTTGAGTGTAAATAAATCACATTACCCGTAATATTTATAGCTCCCGAATTAACTATGCTGCTTTTTCCGCTACAATGTATAATACTATTTGATATATATCCCGTCATTGCTAAATATGCAAAATTCAACTCGAAAGAAGTGCTGTTACTATTATTGAACAAATTAATTTCACTATCATCCACTTTAAGTACTCCGCAATTAATTCCGGAAAAACAATTTGATGATGTACTTAATGTTTTTATAGTCATAGTGCTTCCTCTTAGTACAAAGCACCCTTGTTGCAATTCTCCTGACGAACCCCCTCCGGGGTCTTCTCCTGTATATTGTGTATTTAAATCCGCAAACACACCCACATTAGAGGTTGAATTTCTGACAGAAATATAACAATTCTCAAAAGTTAAATTATCTCCACTGTCAAAGTATGGGCCTTCATTTAATCCATCGCAGGTTAAATACAAATCTTTAAAGCAAAGACTATCAAAATTCTTCATAAAACATTGTAGGTCTTTTGTTTGTATCCATGTAGAAAAAGGGCCTTCCCCTTTAAATGTAAAAATATCTTTTGTTATGGACTGACCTATGCTTATGGTAGAATTAATATTATATACTCCCGTCTTAACAAGGATTGTTCCTCCATATCGCCACATCATAGAACCCTCTTTCGGCGGATTTCTGCTCAAAATAGTTTTTATGCGTCTAATTGCTTTATTAAAACATTCAGCGTCATTCGTTCCGTCGCATCTGAAGTCGCAAAAGCCCTGTGTTTTAGTAGTGCCTATAACCACGGTGGCAGACTGTGCACCGGTAATAAAACGCATATCGGATGCAATCGCAACCCAATAACTACCGTCATACACTAACTCCACAGTTTCACCTGCAAGCCATGAAAAATAATCTTTAACAAAAATATTATCCGTGCCACAATGCACGACAATATTTTTTGCGCCTGTTGAATTGACATTTAATGTAGCTGCCGTTGAAGAAGTATGCTCATAAGTAAACTTTACAAGCACCCTTACTCCTGTCGTCAATTTAAAATTGCTTATAGACACCGTTTTCACGGCGGTGTTTCCCGATGTTGAGCATACCGCATATGACGGCGGTTTCCAAACAGGAGCACCGCTGCCGTTGCTAACCATTTCATAACCCGAAGTTCCGGCTGATGTTGGTGCATACCACGACTTACTCGCCGACGATGCACCGTTATAGCTTGATGATGAACCGTTCATTGTCAGTGTCAATGAATTAGGATTTTGCATTGATGTAGGCTTGTTTGATAGGTCAGTATATGAACCTGTAAACGCCACTGTTTTTAGGTCAGTGAAAAACTTTTTTATTTTGCCGAACAATGTACTCCGCGTTTCACCGGAAGTTATATTAACTCGTGTGCTTGCCTCTGTAAATGTCGGTTGTTGCAAATTCTTATCCGCCTCTGTTCTTGCGGTTTCTTCGTTTGACAGTTTTGACTGAATTTCAGTAATGCACTTACTTACCAAACTCCAAAACCAATTAAAAACATTTGCCGACGGTTTATATCCGGCTTTAAATCCGTCGTTTTTTAGACTGTCACTCGGTTCTGTACCGCTATTCTTCCACTCGGGCAATTTATTATTAAAATTCATACAATTCCCTCCTTAAATATTTCCCAAATATCCGCCATGACCATTGCCATCGGCAAATCCGACTCCGATATTATATTCATTTTCACTTTCAGCAAATTCAAATGTCCCTGTATATTCATACGAATATGTTACAGACAGATGAGCGGGTTTCAAATCCTCAATAATATTCCTAATTATGATCTCAGGTACATCGGGTTGATGAAAAGTCACAGTAAAACTGTAATTCTTAATATCTTCGGTTATATCAACCAATACACCGTAACTCTCAATTACCGCCCGCAAATTCGCCTTTGTTGAGGTTTGCGACCCTCTCATTCTTATTTTAATAAGGCTCTTTCGTGCCTCAAGGGTATTGCCGATTTCTGATATACCCAAACTTTTTTCATATTCTCTTACGGCATCTTCATCGGCACTGTCAATAAATCTGTTTTTCATAAACATTTCTATCAACTCATACAAACGTTCAAATTCCGCATTGACGGGTGTATTTAATGCTTTTATATACCGTGACTTTTTATAGTACGACGGTAAATTCTGTCCTACATCAGCCAACGGCAACACCTCCAAGAACAGCAATTTCAGTTTCGGATATTGCGATATTTTCTGTTTTTGAATTGATTTTCAAATTTGAATAATCATCAACACCGTCTGTATTCAATATGGTTTGACCTATTTTTGCGTATGACACATATCCGTTTGCAAAAGACACATAACGCAAATAACTTCTGATATTCGATTTAATACTTTCAATCGTGCTTTCGTCCACATCTGCCGAAAACGTAACATTTATACTTACTGCCGTTGCAGTGGTAACGGTCACATCTGCACCTATCGGACATTGCTCATCTATATAACTCTGTACCTTATTTATAAGCTCACTTCCCGCAAGTTGTTTTTCACTGTCAACGATTATCACTTTAACCGTTCCTGCTCCGTTCCACAACGGCAAGCATTTTGCGTCACCCACTCCGTCAACTGATTTTGCCCAAGAGATATACTGCCACTTATTCCCGCTTGTTATAGGATGCGAAACATATTCGGTAAAACGCTTTCGCAGTTCAACATCACTTTCTTTGTCACTGCCTCCTGTGGTTGAAATTTCATTTGTTACGGATACAAGTCCTTGAATCGTAACCGGAAATCTGTTTATTTTCCCTTTTTCAACATTGCCTTTTACTCCGGCACTGTCACACACAATTCGTACCGTTACACTTCCGCCGCTTGGTATAATCGCATTTTCGGTTATATTAAATATAACATTACCTGCCGCCACCTTTTCACCGACAGACACTTTTGCTCCGACGTTACCGCTTACAGTTACATATCCTGTTGCATAGCTTGCCTCTTTGCGTTCCAATCCGAACTCACCTACACGCATATCAAGATACTTACCTGTAGCGGTTGACGCATAAAAATAGGAGTCAAGAGATGATATAATATCATAAACATTCTCAAACTCCGTTGCCGTTGATTTTTCTATATCGTATGTATACGTTCCCGATGACGTATCATATCTTGACGGTATCTGCAAAAGCATACGTTCAAGTATTGTATCAATAGTTTCAGCCATTATATCGCCCCCTTAACGTCATTTATATCGCCGTACACGCTGTTTACGGTAAAAGATACTGTAAGCAGTGAGCCGTCTACTTCCATATTAAAGTTATCAATACTCACTATATCTTCATTTGCGGTCAATATTTCGGTTATCTCACGCTTGACTTCCGAACGGATGTAGTCACGATTATAATTCTTTCCGACAAAAGTATCTTCTATATTTATACCGTATCCTGTACCGTTATAAATTTTATATCTGCCCTTTTGCGTATTGAGTATTTTTTGCACCCAATTTTTTATACGTTCCCTGCCGACCGTCATTTTCGGACGACCGTTTATAATAATAAAATCGCCCTTTTGAAAATCGAATGCAGGTTCTGTTTTTGTGTAATCAGCCATTCTCCGTCACCCCCAACACCAAATATCTGTTATTGTCACTGTACGGAATCATTGCAACTTCTCTGCCTTTATAAACATATCGTCCGTCAATATCCTGTTTGTATAAATCAATAAGACTTTTTATATGGTCCTTAGTCAGAATTATTTTAGAGGTGAATTGTATTTTAAGGTTCGGTAGCTCAATTATTTTACCGAATACGACAAAATCACTCGTTGCGTTTTCACGGTCCTTAAACATCTTTGCAAGTGTTTCGACTCCGTTTTTCATACTAATCTCTCCATATCAATTTTATTGTAGTGAACACCGTTTTTTATACTGTGCTGACTGCTTGTAATCACATATTTAACACCGTCTTTTTCTATCGTACTTCCGGCTCGTGTATAGCTTGTCAGCTCCTCGATTATTTCACCGGAATACGTTTCATCTTCCTTATTCAGCTCGTTGAGATTTTTCTTTGCCAAGTCCGACGCATTATCTCCGTCATTCATTTTTACCACTTCTTGGAGAAAGCCGTATTTTGATATACTCTCCTCGGCTTTCAGAGTAGTCATAACGTCCGTATCTGTTATCACCTTAACACTGTTCTTCATATTCTCAATACTGCCTTTATGCTCAATATTACCCATATACTGTACTGAATTTTTGAGTTCGGTATTCGGCGATATTCTAAACTTCGGCTCGACCACCTTATCACTGCACAAATATATACGCATACCGTCGGGTACAAAGTCAAAGTTATACCCGTTTCCGCACTTATCAAGAATATCCTTGATAACGTCCGATACGGGCTTGTCGATATATATTTGCGTTATAAGCGTACTCAATTCGGGAATAAGCACAATCGGAATGTATAAATCGTTGCATATTTTCTTTATGCAGTCATCGGCTCGCATAGATGTAAACTGATATGTGTCGGTGGTTTTGTTCAGATACCACCCTACATCAACGGCAGTATATTTGTTTTCATACATTGCTCCGTCGTCAACCTCGATTATTACACCTCTGAAATCTTCTTTATCTCCTCCGCTGTACCTCATAATATCACCCATTTTTGGTATGTATATATTCATATACTTCATTTCTTTAGGTTTCGGAGTGCTGAAAGACATCGTTGTCGCAAGTGTATTTTTTGTATTTGTCCACGATATATCTCCTATATGCTTTGATACGTCTGTATCATTTACCACTACTTTCAAAGCACCGTCTAACAGCATAGGTGCTTGTTTGAAAATCGAATTGTGGATAGGTATTTTTTCGTTGGTATCCGCAAAATGATATTCTTTTTCACCGGATGTACTTCCTGTACTTCCGTATGTCGGCTCTGTATCGCTTGTCCAAATTCTCACAACACGGGCAGAGCGGTTAATCCCTTCAGCCTCTAATGCAGATGTGAATTTTTCATTGCCTATCACAACATTTCCGTCAATGATAAACTCCGTCATATTTGCGTCACTGCCTGTGTGATACATATGTCGGCTGTCGGTTTCGCTGTCTTTCTTTTCGTCACCTTTGACTGCGTATATCACTTTACCGTCATCAAATTCAATCTTAACAAACGTGCCGTCCGGTCCGTAATACGAACCGAGTGCCATACAAATAAAATCTTTGTACTTTCGCAATCCGCCGTTTGACGTACTGCTGTCACTGCCCCACAAGTATTTATATCCGCTTGCTTGACTGTTCGTATATGTTTGGTATGCCATATATGATTTAGTTGCGAGCGACTTTCCGATGTTCGGTATTTCTCTCTCAACCCAGTTTGCAATATAACCGCCTCCGTCTTTGGTATATCTGAGTACACAATCCCACGGATAATTTCTGTAAGGCACGTTGGTAACAATACCGAATGATGTTCCTCTTGCCTCAACGGTTGTTCCGCCGTCCGCCTGTACCAAAGCGGTATGGTCTGCTTTATTTAAAAGTACATCACCTTTTAACATACCTGCTCCGTTTGACAGATTACAGGATGACGTTACGTCTTTAAATCCGCACGAAATAAAAACGTTATACATATCCCCCGTATATGTAGCACCATTATCTTTTACAGGCACTCCCGCATTTTGATATGCCGTTATAACAAAAGAAGAACAATCATAATGCGGTCCCCATCTCACGTCTTGACTGTACCAATGACTGTCGTCATTTGCAATATCTGTCGCCCATTGAACTGCATTATCAATTACACCCATATAAACCTCCTTTTCGGCATACAAAAAAGTACATCGAAATTCGATGTACTTTCTAAGCCTTATTTGAAATTTTTAATTTGTCTTTTGTTTTATTATATTACAAAAGGAAAATATTGCAACATTTTTAATCACCGAAACAACCGGCATTATCCATAATAACAAGCAAACGTATCATACTCTTTGTCAAACCGTATCCGTCCTCTCCGTCACCGTTTAGATAGCCTTTTCTTTTTACCTTTTCAATAGTCGCCTCTGCCCATGACGGCATAATGTCAACCGTATAATTTTCAAATCCGTCTGTTTTGTCAATAATAACAAGTGTACGAATAATATCCATTGTAAGACCGAGTTCGTTATCGTCTGTACCACTTATAATACCTCTGTCCATCAGCTTTTGAATAGTCGGTTTAGCCCAAGACGGCATATTATCGTCCATATAGTTATATATCATTGTGTTTTCAACACTGCTAAGCCTTTCTTCTATATTATCAATTCTCGCCATTATTTCATCATACTGCGCCACTGTCAACCCCTCCTGTACATCGTTTAAAAGATTTACTTCTCCAAGCTCGATTGAATAATTCAAATCGCCGCCTGCGCCTACACTGTAATCAAACTTATCTATTGCCGCCGCTGTATTTATATCAACATTGCAAATACCCGTGGAAGTAATGACAAGCCTTATCGGAAGTTTACGTTTACGCCAATTTTCAATCTTGTCTGCGTATTCCTGCCCTTTCATACTTCTGTCCCTTAAATACGGATAGTCGTTCATCGGTAAGAAACTACTCCACGATACAGTTTTAAGCTCGGGATTTCCGATAATTTTTATCCAACCGTAATTTGCCGTTTCAAAAGTTTCCGTACCTTGTGAACTTGATACGGTAAATTCGGACGGCGTGACAGGAATATGTATAACTTCTTCACTGTTGTTTATACTTAAATAGAAATCTAACATTTTGCCTCCTACATATTTGCCATACATTTTTGAATTTTAGGAACTATTACGTTTATAACGTCGTCGGCGATTTCATCGGTGGTTTTGTTGTCGGCGTTTATAACTATCTTAATTTCATTCGTTATAGTATTGCCGCCTTTGTTGCTTTCGGCTATGTATTGACTTAAATTGTTCCAAAATGTTCTAAGCGGAAGTATCGCCTCTGCTCCTGCCTCTCCGCCCATTTGAACTTTTCCGTTTGCATATCCGAACGCTGTCGGACGTGTCATAATACCGCCTTTTGCATTCCATTCAAGTCCAAGTTTCGGAATCGGTGTACTGACACCGGCTATACTTACCGTACCTTTTTGTACAATCTTAGGCGCTTTGATAATTCCTTTAATCTTACCCCAAACTTCCGATACCTTGTCGGCAATACTGCCGAATATCTCCTTGACTTTGTTCACCGCCGCACTGATTTTTTCAGTAATACCATTTTTAATGTTTTCAAAAATAGTCATTACGGTGTTTTTCACATTGCCAAACGCTTCGCTGAATTTACCTTTTACGACTTCCATCTTTTCACCGACTGCATTGACAACCTCGCCGAGCTTACCGCCTGTTAATTGATTAATTGCGTCATAGCCTGTCCTGTAGTATTCCTTGACACCCTCTATTGCCGCAAATGTAGCACCTTTCAGTCCACCGCCGTGCGCGTCATAGGCACTTTTTATGTTGTTCAGTTTTTCCGATACAACATTTTTAACACCGCCCCATAATTCTGACGTTTTTTCTTTGACTCCGTTCCACATCTCGCTTCCGATTGATTTGATACCTTCCCAAATTGACTTTATCAACTGCAAACCCAAATCAAACCAATTAACAGACTTAAATCCTTTTACGATTGCACCCGTTATTCGCGGTAAAGCCGCTATCAACTGCGGAATTGCCCGTACAAGTCCGACTGCTAAGTTTACGACCAACTGCATTCCGTTTTGTATAATTTGGGGCATCATCGAATATGACGCGCTAACAATTCCTGTTATCAGATTTACACCTGCATCTATTATTCTCGGTAAATTTGCTATCAAACCGTTAGCTAATGACGCAACAAGCTGAACGGCTCCCATAATAAGCAATGGTATGTTGTTCACTAATCCATTGACTAACCCCTCTATCAAAGTTACTGCTCCGTTCACAATTTGAGGCATAGAATTAGTTAATCCTTGCATTAAATTGCTGACTATTTTTGATGCCGCATCTAATAACTGTGGCACTACGGTTGAAATACCGGCGACCGCTACAATAATCATATTGCTCAAGCACTCTGAAAATTGCGTTGCGTTCTGTGTCAGACCATTTACCAAAGACGATATAAGCGATACGGCACTGTTTGCCAATGTAGGAGCGAGGTCATTAATTAACGGTGGAATTGTTTCGCCGATTACCGGTGCCAACCCCTCAATTAAATAGCCGACACCACTCAAAGCACCTTTAATGGCGGGTATAATATTCTGTCCGAATGTTACGGCTGTATTAATCAATGCGTCTAAACTTTGGTCAAACATATCTCCGCCTGTTGTCAGTCCCACCAACACGTTTTGAAATGCCGCTTTCAGTGACCCCCACGATCCGCTTATTGTCGTGCTTGCCTCTTTTGCGGTTGTGCCGGTAATATCCATTTGAGTTTGAATTGCGTGAATAGCCTGTGTAATATCGGCAAATGATGAAATGTCGTACCTCTGTCCCGTAAGTTTTTCTGCGTCACTGAGAAGTCGTTTCATTTCCTCTTGTGTACCGCCGTAACCTAACTTCAAGTTGTCAAGCATAGTATAATTCTGTTTTGCAAATCCCTGATACGCATTTTTTATGGACTCCATATCCGTACCCATTTTATTTGCATTATCGGACATATCAACCAATGCCGAATTTGCGTAATCCGCCGCCTTGTTTGTATCTCCGCCTAAGCTTGATATTAATGACGCTGAAAATCCCGTAACAGTATCCATATATTCATTCGCCGACATTCCGGCAGTCATATATGCCTTATTTGCATTTTCTAATACAACATTTTGCGCACTCATCAAACTGTCGTATTTCCCTTGAATATCAGAAACACTTTTACCGACACTCTGTGCATATTCCTCAACACTTCTTCCGCCTGCTCCGAACAACGTTTCTACACCGCCCGTAAGTTGTTCATAATCAGCAAATGCACCGACAGACTTTGAAACCAAAGCCGTTACGGCAGTCGCCGCAGCCGCTCCTGCCACCGCTAAACCTTTTCCGACTTTTATGGCACTGCTCCCTATACCTTTCATTACAGAAGACATCTTTGAGGCGCTGTTCGTTGCGTCTTTCATCGACTCATTCATATTTTTGACACTGCCGATTACACTTTTTATCCCTCGGGCAAATCCACTCGCATTAAGGTTCATATTCAGAACTATCGAACTTTTATTCTGCAAAACTATTCACCCCCTACGCTATCACAAATGCACGGCATTTGCTCGCTATAATTTTGCTCCGCAAAATTATTCACCTCCCAACGCCTTCCACTTTGCGTACTCGTCATCATTTGCCTTTTTGGCACTTGCAAGGAAAAATATTTTTTCAATTTCCGGTCTTGCAAGCACCTTTTCGGGCAATATTCCTCTTTGCAGATAATGATGTATCATATAGAGTTCATCATCTGCCTCTATCAGTTTTTTACTTCTTCAACAAGTTTTACACTGTCGATATATCCCGCAAGTTTCATACACTCCATTGCAATCGGTGAGATTTCGCCGTCGTCAAAAATCTTTTCTACGATTTCTTCGGGATATGTACAGCCGTATGCCTCCTGAAGTTCTTTTGAATGTAAATCCGGTTCGGCAACACACTCATAAACAAGGTGAGCGTCACCGTCCTTTTCCATTTCCGCCGATTCTGTTGCAAGCGACTTTGTCGGTGCTTTTATAACAATCTCGCCACCAAGGCTTTTTACATAAACTCTCGCTCTTTTTACGTTTTTCTTTGCCTCAAGCACTTGCTCCTTACGCTTAATAAGTTCCGCAAGAGTAATTTTTGTATTCTTATCCATAATCATATACCTCCGTTATTTCACATTCATTGTAGTTGTAAGGTCGTGGTCGGTGAAACCGCCGCTGAATTCTTCTTCAACTATCTTACCGTTTTCAAAATTCATAAGTGACACATCATTATACCAACAATTATCAAGTTGAATTGTTTCATAACCGCCGTTATCAGGATCTTCAAGTCTTGCCACCAACGTATGTCTTGTATCTTTACCTTTTTTATGACCGTCGGCTATTTCTTTACCTCTTGAATATACCTTTCGTACGGTATATGAAAATTCATAGTCAACGCCCATAAGCTTTGAATCGTTCGTTGTATCGCCGGCAAAACTTACACTCTCACGATTTGTCTTTTCCTTTGCCTCGAACTTATACACTTCATAGGCAAGACTTCCGTCAATCCAAAGTTTACCGAATGTACCGGAACAAAGTTGATTACCTCTCGGTTTAACACTTTCAGCCATTATCTATCACTCCAATCCTATTTTAAAACTCAAATCTTCAATACAATCCTGTATTGTAATATCAGCCCCCGCAAATATGATACTTCCCGTATTTGCTACTTCGACTTCGCTGTCCGTCCAATCCGACACGTCATATTTTTGAGCAAGCCATTCACGTTGCGACTGAACGTCAATATACGCTCTGCAATCGGCACCGTCATACAATACGCCCTGTGACTGCAACGACTTAAAATACTGATTAACCGCACCTATAAACAGCATTTTATTTTCGTGACTGTTTACAACATTAATATAATTTTCCTCAAACGATGCTTTTATATCATCTCTTATGAGGTCAAGACTGTCTATAATCTTGATTTTCTTCATATCCTCCGTCTTATCGCCCGACAATGTTACAAGCGAATTGACACCTCTGCCGACTTTAACCTTTTCGCCGTCATTGATAAGTATAAACTTACCGCCGTCAATATCATCATCCGGAGTTGTACTTTCCGTTATGCTTTCAACCTCTGCAAGAGTTTGATACGTCGCACCCTCTGTCATAGGCAATCCTGCCAAAAGTCCTGCAATACGGCAACAGTATTCGGCAGTGGTATAAACCTTTGTACCGACTTTTATATCATTGGTTGCGAAGTTTATAATACCCTCATTATTCGCCGCATACGGAAGTACGGCTTTAAATGTCTTTTTCGCATTTCTCTGTGCAATAATCCAATCCGCAATATCTTTTTCGTTATCGGCAAGCGACGGTATTGCAAGGTAATTCCACTTTTTATTTTTTAATCGTGCAAGTGCGTCGTCATAGGTATCTTCCGCACCTATTCTCTCGACAATAACCCTTTGCGGTCCGCCGAGGAACGTCTTGCTTATGTAATCATAATTTGCGGTTGTCCAATGAGATTTTACAACTTCACTCTCATTTGTATACGAATATGATGTAATATCGCCTTTGGTTGCGTCACGCAAAATCAGTGCAACAATGCCGTTTGCACTTCGTTTAATTGCCGTTTCAGCTTTGGACTGAAACACTATATTTATTTCAGGTAAACCCATTATAAATCTCCTCCTAACATCAAATCTTCTGCCTTATCGTATGTACTTTCGTTTCTCACCTTAACGGTGTAATTGTATACAAGCTCCGTCACAAGCGTATAATTTTCCATAGAGAAATTAATATCAAAGCACCTTACACGCATACCGTCAGACAGTACAAGCGGTTTATACAAAAACAAGCCCCTTAATTTTTCAGCCACATCAATAAATTCATCTTGACTTATATCTTTCGGAACATATCTTATTCGTACCGTCTGCGTTTCATCGTCAAAAAATGAATTTGTCGACTGTACGTTAAGCGGAAACATTTCAACGATAAAGCAAGGCTCTGAAAATCCTTGTTCGGTGTATGCCGTATATACCGCATAATCATCGCCAAACAGGTTATGAATAGCTTTCGTCACTGCATTTTTTATTTTTGATGTCATTTCAATACTTCCTCCATTTTCTGCATAAGTATTTTAGGTGCATCCCTTTCAACTTTCGGTACTACGGTGTTAAGATACTTTTTACCCTCAACCCACGCTTTGCCGTTTTTCTTAGGCTTGTACTTCGGGGACGTACCCTTTCCGAGCCTTGTACGGTGTCCGAACTCCACATAAGGAGCATATTCAAGTGCGGTATATATTCCGCCTTTTACCGTACTTCCGCTTACAGTTGTTCTTTCTGCTTGCCAACTCTTTTTCAGTGTACCGCCCGTTTTACCGTTCTTGTAATATCCGGGTTTTGTTACGTTACTGATGTATTTTAATGCCCTCTGTGAAATTACATTCATAGCCGATGCACAAGCTTTGGTGTAATCCACACTTTCCATTTGCTTTTGTAATTTCTCAAGCTGTGAAAAATCAATCTCATTCATTACGCATAATCCTCGAATAATTCCAGTGCAATTTCTTGGTGCGATGTATAAACCGCACATTCACCGCTACGGCAATAGTCAGTTGTTTTTCCGTTTTGTGTAACGGTTATTTTACTGCCCGACGGTATTTCAACCTCTGGTGCAATAAAAAGTACAACCGATTGCGAGACGGTGCTGTATCCGTCGTCCTTTGCCGCCGAATTTCGGCTTTGAAACGAAAGTCGGCAAGGCTGTTCCGTTAAAACAGCCTTTTCGGTAAATACAGTTTCGCCTGTTTCCTCATTCACGCTTGAAACTTTCACTTTGACCGAGCATAAACCTTTATACAGTCTTTCAATCGCCGCTCTTACCATATTCATCACCACACCAACTTTCTGAAACGTGCAAGCCTTGCTTTGTAGTCTTTAAACACGCTCGACATACTGCTTGAATTACTGCCGTACGATACGGTAACATCGCCCTCTTTGATTGACGTTACATTGTCATATTGCCCCGATGATGACGACACGTCATAGCGGAACAAGTCCGCCGCCATAAGTATAACGGTATGCTTTAAATCATCGGGAATACTGTCAATGTGGCAATAATTCTTGATATATTCGATTGTGCTTTCAATACACCTTTCGGCTTTTCCTCTGTCATCTTCGCTTATGCCGTACATATCCGCAAAAACAGCTATATACTCATCCATAAGTCACCTCATCAAATCTTGTGACGCATTTCGACAATTCTAATCTGCTTAGGGTCATATACAGGTGTCCAGTTTGTTGCATTAGCAAGTTCCGTACGCGTAGGACCTTCCGTATTTGCGACATCGGCGTCCGTAAACTTAACACCGCGTGGGTGAAGAATATACGTCTTACGATTGATAAGATAGTCAACACCACTGCCCTTTTTCTTATCTCTGTCTGTTTCGGTTGCAACAAACTTTTCCGGTGTACCGTTACCGAGTGCAATCGCACCGTTGCCGAAAAGATATGTTGAAAATACTTGACTCGAACCCGAACCTGTTACGGGACAGCCGTCATCAATAATAACTCGCTTACCCATATATGTACTGAACGGATTTGCACCGGACGGCTGAATTACGTCAATAAGGTCTTGCTTTCTGAGTGCCGCCTCAACTGCACTGTGCATAACAACGGCGGTAAGTTCCGCTTTGTTGTCGCCTAAAAGCTGTTGTGCGTCAATAAAAGCACTTCCGCTCCATTTTGCACCGTTACCGCTTGCGCTTGACATATCAAGAATGTTTGACGCAAGTCTTGTTTCAGCCTCTTTAGGCGAACCGTCGGAGACTGCCGGAATTGTGCCGAAGATACCTTTAAGCACTGCGATAAGTTCCTTTTGTAAATCTCTCACCCAAAAGTCAGATACAAGACTTGCAATCGCCGCCATAGGGTCAGCACCCGACATTGCGGCGGAAAGGTCTGTTGCACTCCACATTTTTGCACGTCTTAAAATTACCGCAACGTCTTTCTTACTGCTGATTTTATCGGCGGTAAGGTCATCGCCCTCGATAACCGTTTCCGATTCACCTGTTAGGTCAGAGAAAAACGGCATATTTACAAGCGGACTTGCCTGTGACGCAAGCTTGTCAAATTCTGCGTCATTCTGCACTATACCGCTTTGTACAAGTGCCGATTTTTCAAGTGTCTTTTGAATAACGTACGGATTAAACAGTTCCGGTACGATAATATCTGATAAAGTTGTTCCCATATTAAATTCCTCCTGTCATTCCTGCCTCTTGCATTAATACTTTTGCTTTAGCAGGGTCGTTTTTATAAATTTCTCCCTGTTTGGTAAGATTGAATGTTTCCTTTGCCCAAGGATTTACGTCTGAACTTCCGCTTCCGCCTTTTGGTGTATATGCTCCTCCTTTTTCGGCAAAAAGGTGTGAGTACGTCTTATCCTCCCTAAGCGGTTTAAGAATATCGTCTACACCGACAGGCTTTCCGTCTTTGTCGAATGTAAACTTATCAATTCCGCCTTGCTTGTAAATAAGATAGTCGGCATCGGTTACACCGGCTTTTGAAAGCTGTTCCTTTAATGCGTATGTCTTTGCGGTGTTCAACGCATCTGTTTTAAGCGTTTCAATCTCGCTTTCATACCCTTTGATTTTGTTCTGCAATTCCGCGTTGTCGGCATTTGATTGTTTAAGGTCCTCAATGGTTTTATTCGCCGTTTTAAGCTCCGTAACTTTGTCATTGAAAACATTTTTCGGTACTGCATACTTCGGAAATTCAGAGTTTACAGTCGACATCACTCCGTCAATATCCAACTTGCCGTCCTCAATCTTCGCCTTTTCCAATATTGCCTTTAACCATTCCATTCTTATTTCTCCTCCATAATTTTTTATTCAGGTGCGTTCCTGTAAAAAAGCATTGTTCTTTATTCTCTGCAACACTTGAAAAAAGAGTATAAAAAAAGCACCGTTTCATAGGTGCTAAGGCGGTAAACCTCGTATATTCACTTGTTCCACTCTCCTTTTTCGTATCAAAAAAGCACGCCCTAAGACGTGCTTAATGTATATTTAATTTATATACCGGGAATTGTTTCTTTAATGCTTTTAGCTAAATTTGCCGCTTTTTTCATCAAAGAATTTTCGCTAAGATATTCAAGTCCTTTTAATGTTATTCGGACATCATCGAATTTGATTCCCTGTATTCCTATCATATCAACTATGATTACTCCGGTTATATATTCTTCTTTGGCAAGCATTCTGATAATATTCTCAAATCGATTTTCTGTTATCTTGAAATTTTCTGCCTTTAGCAAAGACCTATCAACTTCATCACAATCCATTGCACTTTCAAGGACTTTAAGTATTTTATAAATAACTTTAAAATTATCCATTGCCTATACTCCCTTTGTTGTAATAAAAACATACTCATTAGTGTTTTTTGCTTTAATCAAACATACTATATTCTTTTCGTAACTTCTCGTAATACTTTTTTACTTCTTCAGGTGCATCTTCTCGTAAGTGGCATTCTCCGTCGGGATACTCTTCCCATTTGTCCAACTCTTTACTCATCTTCAAATCATATTCTGTTATAAGCCTCATCATTTTACACACCTCTTTACCAATTCCAATAACCGCTTATCTTTTACAATTCCCTTTTTCTCTTGTAACAGCACTTCCGCAATTAATTCATTTAATTGTCTGTTGCCCTCTCTTTTCAATCCATCTTTTGCATTTCGACTAACAGTATTTGACACATAAGAATAATCAAGTCTTTGTTGTTCCTTTACGTATTTCCGCAACTCTGATTCTATGTTCATTTTATTACTTTCTCCACCGTTTGTCAACACAAAATCCCAATGTTTCTTATGGAACATTTCATGCCACAATACATCAAGCTTGTTCTCCGCGACAAAATACCCGTCTTTTAGCATTTCATTCAAAAAGCTTTCATCTGTCAATTTCTCATTGATATATAAGCGATTGTTTTTGTGACTGTATGCGGCTATACCTTTTATTGATTTTGCTATTACGATTTCTGAAACATCACCCAATAAATCGATACTATTCTTAGTATCTATTACAAACTTTATTGTATTCTGTGCGTTCTTCGAGTTTGTTTGCGTATAAATACCGTTATGATTTTTTACAGGATTGCATTTACATCTAACACCATCTTCATCAAATACTTTCGACAAAGACATAGTATCAGTATCTTCAACATTTTCAAGTGTTTCCTCTTCTTCCACAAAATATCCCGTTATTGTACCACGACAACGGGTATGAAACGGCGGTGCGGTTATGCCTTGCTGATATTCTGACAATTTAAAATGCTTACCGTGCATACTTGCGCACTCATCGCAAATATCACTGTCAATATTCTCGTCAATCTCGTATTCTTCACACCCTGCGTCCATTATCGAACGCAATCTTGCGTCAACCATAATATGCGTATATTCCGTCTGATACAATGCGGCGACACGACTTTTTGAAACATTCATTCTTGATGATATATTCTTAATCATTTTATCGGGACTGTCGCCTCTTGTTATGCCCTGTACAAGATTTGTATTAAGCTCTCTCAAAAGTTTCTGCTTATCATTCCATATTCGGTCAGAGAAGTTACTTCCGTCAAGCCACTTTTCATATATTGCATTCTTTACCGTGTCACGGTCGAACTTCGCAAAATTAACAGCATAATCAACCGAATCGGCTATATGTTTATTCGTTGTATAATATGTATCACTGTATGCCTTTTTAAGCGATGATGAAAATTTATCCTCTTGTTTTTGTTTTAAGAGTTCGACTTCTCCGCGCATTTGATATTTGAGTGCCTCCAAACGGCTTACCCTCGAACGCATATACTCATTATCAAGCATTGTTGTCCACTTGCCGTCTGCGTTATCAAGTGCTTTTTCTCGAAATTCTTCAAGCGACAACTTAAAGCCTTTAAGTTCTTCACGACTTAACTGCTTTCGTGCCTCCGCCATACTGATACCGTTTTCACCGGCATACCTTGCGTAAAATGTTTCAATCTCTTTTTTTATGCCGTTTAAGGACCTTTCATACTCTTTTATAAGTTCACGTTCTATATCATCGGCTTTCTGTGCGTGGATTTTTAAAAGTTCACTGTTCCTCTTTTTCCAATACTCGTTCATTATGTCCACCCATTATATCGTCACCATCGTCCTTTTCTTCCGCAATTCTCTCCATTTCCTTATCTGCGTCCTCGACAAACGGATGACGTTCAATAATCGTGCGTTGAGATATAACACCAACGCTTTTTTGTGCTATATCCGCAAGTTCGGTGTCGTTTGAAACACTTGTCCTTGTCCACGTCTGTGTGACATTTTCACAAGTGATACCGCTGTAATTGCATATCGCTTTGATGAGTTCTTCAAACCCACTCCTAAACTCCATTTCCGCCATACCGGCTTTGAGTTCAAGCAGTGAATACAAATATTTCAATGCCGTACCCGATGAATTACCGAAGTTCTGCGGATCGGGATCAATACCTTTACCCTGTTCAAAAATACTCTTGCGTGTCATTTGGAGCATTTTCTCTCTCGCCTCAACCGGAATATCAATCGTCAAAGTTGAAAGTCCTCCGCTTGCTCCGTCCTCCGAATCAAGCTTAATAGTCTTGTACTTCTTGAGCTGTGTCAAAAACTCCGAAAGGCTCTCGCCCTCATACCCGCTGAGTACAAATATAATCTCCTGTATATCTTCAAGGTCGTTTATAAATCCGCTGTAAGTTTTATCGTATGTATCAATAAGTCCCTTTATCGGTGTAAGGTCGTCACGATGAAAACCGTTATTGAAAAACGGAATAAACGGCACACGTCCGAAATTATGACTGTACACGTTACATACAGTTCCGTTTGTTTCAACGTCATACACGTTGAACATATTATACATTTCAAGCCGTTCAAGACCGTCGCCAATCTTCTTACGGAATACACTGCATTCCTTATCCGTCCAATATTCATAAACGTGATAAGTGTCACCGTTATCATCAAGCTCTTGATACGTTCTGAAACACGCCGTAAGTTCGTGTTCCAAAGTATCGCTCCATATCGGTATAACTTGCTTGCTGTCTATAACGTCGTACTTAAATCCGTCATTATCCCAGTAGTGAATCCAACCCACCCCCGCATTTGACGCATTTATCGCAAGTCTTGAACATATTTTCGTGTATCGACTGCCGAGTATATTTCTTATTTTCTCATTCGCCGATTTATTCCCGACATCAAATAACGGCGGTGACGTAAACATATATGCGGACTTTTGGTCTACAAGCAAGCCGTGAAAATTTGACGGTATTCTGTTATCGGCATTTCTCAAAGGCTTTTCGTCCTCACTATGCTTTATGTGCAAAATATCGTTGTCGTTTAAGTAATACCTTTCCGCCGTCTGCACTCTCGATATAAAATTCTCGTGTCCGGGTATATATTTTTTTATCAGCTTTTTCACTGTTTCCAAATCCATTTTTATCACCTACTTTAAAATTGACAGTCCGCCTTTTTTCCTGTTCATCATCTCTGCAATACCTGTTGTTGCGTCGGGTGCGTCGTCGTGCTTGTTCTTGCCCTCACGCTGATATGTCGTCATCGCCTTATAGTATTCGGGAAAACGTATGTGCCAGTCGCAAGGAAAATATATATGCTCCATTACCCAAGTGCTGTTGGATAATATTCGTGCCTCTTTGTTATTGCTTTGGTGAAACCATTTCACCGTTGTAAAATTACTGCCGTATTTTTCGGCAAGGATTTCACGCACACGTCTTGCGAACGAACGTCCGCCGTTATTGCTTTCAATCTTTGCAAGGTTGACGTTGTTCTCGTATAATCTACGTGCCGTTTCACCCTCTGTAACCTCCATAGGCTCGTCGGTATAATACACGTCTATGACGTATACTTCTTTGCCGTATATACCGTATATTATGTTGCAGAGATAGTCCGCACCTGTATCGGCGGTATCGCAATATGATTGTATTTGCGTAATCGGCGGTAAGCTGTCGTATGTTTTAAGCGTTGTGTAGAGTTTGCCTTGCAAATCAATCGGCTCTTGCTGATAATTCGCACTTGCTATGTCCGCACCCATTGCCTTAATCTTTAAGTCGTAACTGCTCCGTGACAAGATTTCATCACATAGCATATTGCCGTCATCACAAACGGCTTTCATCGTGATTACTCTGTGAGATATGTTGTTGTCGCTGAAATACTCAATCGCACGTCCCGCAAGGTCGCCCGAAGCCCACCGTGTCATTATAATGATTATCTTGCCTTTTTCTTCAAGTCGTGAAAGCATTGTGTTCGTAAACCATTCCCAATGCTTTTCTTTGACTGTTTCGTTGTATGCCTCCTCGGCATTTTTGATAAGGTCGTCGATTATAAGTAAACTCGCTCCGAAACCTGTCGCAGTACCGGACGGCGATGTGGCAAGATAGTTGTTGTAACCGCCCTCAAGGCTCCATAAGTTCATCGCTCCGTCGCCTTGCTTTATTTTCACATTCGGAAATATGTCACTGTAAATAATCTTTTCCGTATCGGCTTTTTCCTCCTGTATCGCATTACGCACCGCTTTTGAAAAGGTGGTTGATAATGTTTCATTGTATGAGCCGGTCATTATTTTTTCGCTTTGATTTCTGCCGAGCACCCATTCGACAAACATTGACGCAGTACGGCTCTTGCCGTGACGCGGCGGTAAATTGATAATCAATGCGTTTTCGTCACTTTCGTAAAACGATTGCATTTCATTGCATAACCGTACAAGAAATTCTCGTTCCGATTTGTAGAATAACGGTGCGGTTAAATGGCAAAAATAAAAGAACTCGCGTCGTGCAAGTTCTTTCTTCGCCTCAAGCATTATTAAATTTTTATCCATCACCTATCAACTTCCTTAGTTCGTCAGTCGTTAGATTTGCCATAGGATTGTTTATATCCATAGTTCCGCTGTGCGTTATTTCCTGTTTCGGTGAAAATTCATCTTTGCATTTGCGTTCAAGGTACCATAACGATAAATTAATATCACCATTTTTTATCCCGTGTGCAACGTTTAATTTCGACTTCATTTTGATATTGTCTTTTAGTAGCTCTTTTCGCTCCGAAAACTCCTTGTGTTTCTTGCAGTAATCGTATAACGTGCTTACCGCTATATCCGCATAAATACAAGCCTCTCGGTCACTTAACCCCATTAAAAATCCCTCTTCGAGTTTTTGGACTGTCTCTTTCGTAATCTTTCTCGGTCTTGCCATGAATTTCACCTCCTGTTTTTGGGTATAAGAAAAACACACCCGATTAGGTGTGCTTTCCTTGAAAACTAATTAAAGTTCTTATTCGTTTCAGAATAAACAATATATTTAATAAAATAATAAACATCAAATAATATATTACCGAACTGAATGTAATTAATACTACCGTATATGTTTTATCATCTAAATTTATTTTAGGGTATAAAAACATATATACAAAGCAGAAAAACAATTCTATAATACTGATTAATAATTCAAAAATTAATACACTATTAGTTTCTTTACATGTATTTTTATATACATCTTCTTTAATAGACTTAATATCTTTATTTTTTAAATCCATAACTACCGGTAAAAATGCCAAAAATACACCACTTAAAACTGATACGATTAGAGTTACACTTTCTATCAAATCACTATTTATAGTTTCCACAATACCTATTGAAACTGATAATATCAATAAAACAGCATAAATCATTCTAACTTTTAGCTTACTTTTAGAAAATATATTTGAATAGTTAACTATTATTTTTTTGGCATCGAAGTATCCGTCTTTATCGCATATCAAAAAACAACCAAATATTACTATACATAACATTGCAACAATAGTTGCTACAATTTTTATAACCATATATTTCTCCCATATTACATATGCAGATTAATATTCTCGCTATAAAGTAAATATAATTCGTTTATTTCATCTCTTAGCATATTTATATCTGCATGACCATCTATATTTTTTATTTCATCAGGCAAATTGATCTTAATTTGTGTTTTATCAATTTTACCCAAATCAAGCATTCTTTTTCTCTGTCCTAAATTTAATTCTATTTTTATATCATTATATTCAAACTCAGGAAATTCTATAACATCTGTTATTTTCTTTTGTGCATCAAGAAAATCTGAAATTTTATCCATCAAAGAATTTGCTTTTCGTATTTTACTAAAAACCATTTTTTTAGTTTCATATTCAAAACCATCTTCTAATAAATTTGTTCGATCTTCAGGTTGTTTGTATGCAATTAATTCTATTTTATTTATAGTATTTTTACTCAACAACTCTTTTACAAATTGTGTTGGCACTATCTGGTCAAGTTTTAATTTATATTCATGTTCTTTATTCTTATACGACTCTTTAAGAAATGATTTTAAATTATTGACAAATTGAGTTTTTATAGATGTATTTCCCACTGTTTGAAATATAATAAAACCTTTCTTTATAGGATTATTTTCATCCTCATCTACCAATACGCTAACATTTAATTTTGTCATTGCAGCTTCGTCTTTTGCCTTATTATATTTCACAGCTCCTGTTGTATCGTTTATAATTGATGCAGTGTATCCTGACTCGCCATATTCTGCAAATATCATCATGTGTCGAAATTTTTTATCTTCAATCTCTTCACTTTTCATGTCACTGCCATTTAATTTTAGTATTGATGACTTCGACTTATTTTTTGAATAATTATATGCCTGTACAAAATTATTCAAAAGTTCAAATATATCTGTATCTTCTGCAATCTTATCGTTTAAATTTGCATATTCAATTTTTGACCTTGAACGTTTGCCTTTGCCTATCTTTTGAGTTTTGTCCGTATGTTCTAATCTAAAAGTAAATAAAGATAATCCTATAACTGCCATAATTTTATCCTCCGTAAAAATTGTATTTGTGTATATAATTCAACAATATCACACAAAATTCCTTTTTTAGAAGAATAATTTTTTTAATATCTCCACTCCCACCAATCACACGAGATATTCACCCATCATCTCACGATGATACACCGCTTATGTTACTTATTCCATGATACACTATATCACAGGTTCAATGTGACATTCAATGACATTCTTAATTTCAATCAGTGCGTTACCGTGTAAACGCAAAATATGTCTGTATCCGTAATTCATTTTACAAGCAATCATTTCCCACGTTTGAAAATTGAGATAACGCAGAATTAATATAGTTCGAAGTGTTGCGTCGTCGAGTTTATTCACGTTTTCCAAAATCTCTTTTTTAATCTCATACAGTCTGTCAATGCGTTTATCTATCAATTCAGAATAAGCGGCATAGCTTATGAACTTATTCTCCGAAGTATTCACGTTTGACGTCTGCACCTTTTCACTGCCCGACTGAGCCACAGTGCTTGTTGCGTTTGTCAAAGCTCTCTCCTGCTCCGCAATAAGTGCGTTAATCTCCTCGTCCGTCTTTCTCGCTCTCGAAAGCCATTCTTTACATTCTTTAATCGTCAAATCGTTATCCTCCTCATTCATCATTTTTCAATTTTACTTTTTCAATCGGCACAATAATTACTGCGTGTTTGGTTTTGTCCAAAAGCTCAAGTGAATATTTCAAAAATCCTCTCGGATCTTTTCGTGCGATACACGCATTAAGGATAAACGGTGTCGGTTCGGGAATATTATAAAAATCCGAATAATAAACCGTTTTATTAAGATTTTGTTTTACTTCAAGAATATCCATATCACAAATCCTCAATGCTTATAAATATGCCCGTCTGCTCCGCCCAAAACTTTTCTGTTATTTCACTTGCCACAAGTGCGTCATCTTTCCAAAATCCTACTTCCGTCATAACGTCTTTAAGCATTTTCTGCAAGTTATCCGTATCGGGTTTCGTTGCCTTATACTCACCGTCCGAATGCTTGCCTTTAGGGAAACACCACTTCGTCACCATACGCACAGGCTTTTCAAACATCTTTTCAGGTGCGTAATGTGAAAGATGTGCCGCAAGTTTTTCTCTTACCGCTTTAACTTCCGGCGGTTCATAAAATACCGGCTTACCTTTTACGACTGCAACCTTTTTTTCTTGATACGTTTTTGTCGGCGGTATCATTGCCATAAAAAATTGTACTTTCATTTTCTCACTTCCATTTATTTACTTTGTGCCTGTTTTGAAATTTTTGCTTTGTCAGTCAGTAAGGGGAAGGAGTTGTTGTGCGTAAGCTGTCGCACAACTACTTTCCCCTGACCTTAGGGAAAGGGAAACCTTTATATATACGTAGTATATATACATTTTCCTTCCCTCGGGAAAAAGTCGATATTTTCCCGAGTTTTTCTTCCCTAAGGAAAATTAAATTTTTCTCGACTTTTCCCTAAGGAAAGGAAAGAAAATATTTCGATATTTTCCCTCTTAGGGAAATTTTAAAGAGTAATTTTCCCTCCGATATTTTCCCTCTTATTTCTTACCGACTTGACCTTCATCAATCCAAAATCCACCGTGTTCTTTTAATCTGTTTCTTACAGTTTTCTCTGTAACTCCCATATATTCCGCCATTGATTTTACTGTCACTTTATCATCAATTCCGCACGCTTCAAATGCCGTTTCAAGAGAATTTTTACGCTCGGTTTTACGTTCTGCGTCAGTTTTCTTTTTAGCAAAATTCTTCTTCCACGTTGGCATTCCGTCATCAACCGCAATATCTTTCAGCACGCCGATATTATCAATATTATGAACAGGATATTTAAACCATAGGTTCACCGGTGCAAACTTCGGGAACTCTCTAAGCGTACCCTCTATACGCCACGCACTACGGCTTTCAACCGATTTTCTTGCCTTACCTACATCTTCTATAACGCACTCGTAAGCGTCGTTTTCAAGGTATTCTCGGCACAATGCAAGCATTTGAGTTTCACTGCACAAATCGTCTTGTGACGCATGATACAATTTATCGTATTTATACAACCAACCCTCACATACTTTGCATACTGCCTTATTCTTTTCCTGTTTTAATATATCGTCGTTCAACTCAAGTTCTACAAGGTCGATAAGTGCATCGGGATCACGTGCAAACACACCCGAACCCGAGGCTCTGTCCATACTTCTTTTACCGCCCTGCGCACCCTTACTGTGATGATGACAATATATCACCGCACAGCCGAGTTCTGTACATACTTTATCAAACTGATTACAAAAATGAGCCATTTGGTCTGCACTGTTTTCGTCACCTGTTATAACCTTATATATCGGGTCAATTATAATCGCTATATAATTCTTTTTGCTTGCCCTGCGTATAAGTTTCGGAGCGAGCTTGTCCATTGGTACACTGCGTCCTCTAAGATTCCAAATATCAATGTTGGATAGATTGTCGGGTGCTATGCCAAGTGCTGTATAAACGTCCTTAAAACGGTGCAGACAGCTTGCTCGGTCAAGTTCAAGATTAACGTACATTACTTTGCCTTGCGTACAGTTCCATTCAAGCCACTTCTTCCCCTCTGCAATGGCACAGCACAACTCAATCAATGCGTATGATTTACCCGCCTTTGACGGACCCGCTATAAGCATTTTATGTCCCTGTCTTAATACACCGTCAATTAATGGCGGTGCAAGTTCGGGTAAATTGTCCCACACATCAGCCATACTTTCGGGATCGGGCAAGTCATCATTAACGCTTTCTATCCATTCACGCCACTCATTCCAATTTTCTTTGCCTATATTGGTATCAAGAAGATATTGTTTTTTATCGTTACGCATTACGCCCGGCATACGCGATAATCTTGACGGATTTCTATTCTGAATATCAAGTTTCAATCCGTTTTTATTACACACGTTATACAGATAATCAACACGTTTTTTATATTCTTCATATGTTGACGCGTCAATTTTTACTATTGCGTGCAGGCTCTTTTTGCCACTGTATACGAGTGCCGCAACAGGTAATTCCAATTCTGTTATAATGGCTTTTTGTGCCGAAATGTCCATTGTATCGGATTCGACAAGTGCATATCTGAACTCCGTTACGTTTTCATTTTTTACGCCCTTACCGTCAAGAGGGTTAAACCTTATCCACGCACCGACTTCGCTGTTATAATCGCCGAGTACACTGCCTATATCGCCTTTGCATTGGTACAGTTCCTTTATAAGCTGACCTGCCGTTCTGTCGTAACAGCCTTTTGACGGCAAGAATTTTCCGTCATGTTCCCAACTTTCCGTAACATAGCCTACGTTTTCGTCCGGCTCAAAAAGTGTTTCTAGGTATGTGATAATCTGCTCTGTCGGATTCCATTGTTCGGGAATATGTATCTCACTGCGTTCAAGCCAGTTCCTGTCTACTACAACAAGTTCGTCTTTAGAACCTATTTCACTGTCCCAATCAAGCTCGGCTGATACATTTTCATAATGGTATCCGTTTTCTTTAGCCATTTGAATGATAGTTCCGGCAGTAACGGGAGCAGATGAGCCTTGAAATGTCGCCCACTTCTTTGCACATTCACCGCTATGGTAACGGTTTACGTCTTTCATACTCCACATATCCCAATCAGATACCGTATATCCCTCGTGTTTTAGTGCCATACCTACGTTTATCCACTCTTGATAACTGCAAGTTGACGGATCAATATATTCAAGAATTTCTGTCAAATTATAATCGTTCATATCTTAATTCCTTTAATATTCACTCGGATTTATCCCCGACGGTATTCGCCAACCGTTTGCGGCAATTCTGTCAATAAGATTTTTTGCTTTTTCAAACTCCCAAACACCGACGTGCTGAAAACCTCGACTTTCAAGAAAGCGTATTTGCTTTGGAGTTGTAAGTCCTGCCACACGTCTTTTCTCCAATCGTTCAAGCAGTTTGGTTGCCTTACCTGCGTTATCTATTTCATCAGGGAATATTCCGTATTTTTCAAGTACCTTTATTTGTTTGTCTGACGGAGGTGACATTTCCCAACCGAATGTCGGTACATATCCCGATAAATCTTCGGCTTGTATGCTCATTTCAAATTGCAGAGGATCAACCAATTTACGCTTACGTTTCTTCATTTCCGCAAGAAGATTTGCAAGTGCCTCTTCTCTTTGTGCAACTACATCTTCGCTTGCCTTTTCCTCTGCCTCTTCTATGTCAACAGGATAACCCGCATTTTCGATATTCTCCGTCATTTTTACGGCAACTTCTTCATTTTCGCAAATCAAATGTGCGGGGTGACACAGTTCGTGTCGTTCCGTATGCCATAAAAAATCGAGTAAAAGTAAGTGGTCCTTATTCGGTGCAAGTCTTGTTCCGCGTCCTACCATTTGACTGTACAAACTGCGTACTTTTGTAGGTCTTAATATGACAACGCAATCCACATCGGGACAATCCCAACCCTCTGTCAAAAGCATTGAATTGCACAACACATTATACTTATTGTTTTCAAAATCATTTAATATTTCTGCTCTTTCTTTGCTTTCGCCGTTTACTTCCGCCGCTTTAAAACCTTTTTCGTTCAGAATATCTCTAAACTTTTTACTCGTCTTTACAAGTGGCAGAAATACAACCGTTTTTCTGTTTTTGCAGTGCTTTGTCATCTCATCGGCTATCTGATACAAATACGGATCCAGTGCCGTACTTAAATCACTTGATTTAAAATCACCCGCTTGCATACCTACGCCTGTCAAATCAAGTTTTAACGGAATTGTCAGAGCCTTTATCGGACTTAAATATCCCTCTTTAATAGCTTTGGGAAGTGTATACTCATATGCAAGGCTTTCAAAAACCTGTCCGAGATTTTTCATATCGCCCCTGTCGGGTGTTGCCGTAACACCTAATACCTTTGCGTCACAAAAATGGTCTAATACACGTCTGTAACTGTCGGATATGCAATGATGTGCCTCGTCTATTATAATGGTATCAAAGTAATTACTTTTGAATTGATTTAATCTTTTTTCACGCATTAGTGTTTGTACCGAACCTACAACTACTCTGTACCAACTTCCTATACAGCTTTCCTCTGCCTTTTCCGTTGCACAACCTAAGCCGGTTGTTTTCATAATCTTGTCAGACGCTTGTTCCAACAGTTCCCCACGATGTGCAAGTATTAAAACACGCTGACCTTTTCGCACACATTCTTCAGTTATTTTTGCAAAAACTATTGTTTTACCGCACCCTGTCGGAAGAACGAGCAATGTTTTATTACAGCCGTTCTCCCACTCGCGGAAAACGGCTGATTTAGCTTCATTTTGATATGGTCTTAATTCCATTTATTACACCGCCTTAAAAACTTCCCGGAGTAAATGACGACGCAGGTGATTGCGTTGGTTCGGCTTGTGTTCCTGTCGGCTCATAGAATTTTTTGATTTCATTGGATTTTAAGACTTCACCTGTCTTAGTGCTTGTATATTCATGTATACCGATTTTACATCTGCCTGTTGCTCCGACAACCGCACTCCAATTCATACGGCACTTTTCGCCATGCTTTCTCTGTCCTATTGCGGTAAAAAATGCACAAAGCATTCCCTCTGTTTTGGTATGTAAAAACAGGTTGTGTTTAATCGTACCTTGATTACCTTTGCCGTCCGCAACGTTTAATGTTATAATCGCTTTATTGCACGGCGGAAGTTTAGCACTTCCTTGATGTCTGCCACGCTCAAAACCTGTTACCGTAAAATTATAATCACCGTCGGGCAATATTTGAAACTCATTGTCGTTTTCTATTTCATCATCCCAACCAAATTCTCTTTCTTCTGCCATTATTCGTTACCTCCTTGAAATACATTCTCATTTCTCATTTTCTTTATAATCTCAAATACTTGATTCCATGCTCCTACCAATACACCGTTGATAAAATCAACGTCGTAATTTTCTATCGGTGTATCTTCGGGATAATATCCTTTATACGCAACTGCCTGTCTGATTTCTGCGTCTGTTACCTTATTAATCTGCATTAAATCCGACAATGCTTTCGGTATATTTCCGTTCGGCATATCAAACGATTGTGCCGGTGTATCAAATTCTTTTCTTTCGTCTGATACGTTGTTGTCAATCGGCGGTGCAGGCGGTGCAACTGTCGTTTTTTGTGGTGGTGTGACTACCTGTGAAACAGTCGGCTCTATATGTGGTGTGACTGTCGGTGTAACCGCTTGTGTCGGTGCATTATCTTTAAAACAATGTGCAATTCGTTCATATTCAAACGGCATTTCGTCCGGAAGATTATGACGGTTCTTTGCGTCCCAACAAGGGTGATGCGTGGTGTACATTGTTCTTGTACCGCCCTGTGCCTTATGTTTTGTTCCTTTGTCGTCAGTCGCAACCGAAAATGTTTTATAATTGACAAATAAAATCATATCCGCCCATTCTTTCAAAATAGGTGAAATCTGCGAACTTGTTTTTTTGCCGAGTTTCAACTCCCAACGGTCATATGCTCCCATTTCGTCCGGCTGTTCAAATTTGCGCAACTGTGCATGAGCCGTCAAAACTACATTGATACCCAATTCAATCAATTCATCAAGTGAATTTAAAAATCTGCCTATTTCCTCTAATTCGTACACATATCCCGAACCATATCCGAAATCTTCAATACTTTTTTTGTTATTATCTGCGCATATCTTTGCAATACAAAGTCTTTCCGCCCAGTCAAAAGTATCTATAATGTATGTTTTGCATACAGTCGGATTTGCTTTGACATATGCTACTTCCTCTTTTAGCAATGTCCAAGAGGTAGGCTTAGGCAAACGTCTTACGTCCATATGTTTTGTACTGCCCTCTGTATCCGAAAACAGAGGACTTGGGAACTTCGACGCAAACGTCGATTTGCCTATTCCCTCAGGACCGTATATGATTACTTTTTGTGCCGATTCGATTTTTCCGCTTGTAATATCCATTAAAATTCTCCCTCTTTCCAAGTTTTTGTCGCAGTAGGTGTTGCTGTGCTTAATTCGCTTGAATATCCGTCCTCAATGATGATACTGCATTCTTCACCTGTACTTACTCTTGTAGCTATTGCCTGCAATCCCTCTTTTTCAAGCCATTCGCCGAATTCTTTTAATGTGTCGGTATCCATTTGCTCCAACTTGTCCAAAAGCACAAAACCGCAATCGGGATTGAGCTTTCTGACAATAGCTGTTGATACTTTCATCTGCTCCGCACCGCTCATATTATCCCACTTGAAGCCTTTGTATGTAAGCTCGCCGTCCTCAACCGACAGTCCCTCAAGCGGCAGATTTGCATTCTTCAATAAATCCGTCTTTTCCTTACGAACATTGCTTATTGATGTGGTAAGCTCGTCATACTTGTCCTTGTATTCTTTCGCTTCTTCTTCGGCTTTGTCTTTATCCATATTGGCACGAACTTTAATGTTTATCTGCTCAATGTTCTTGATGTTCTGTTCAAGTTCTTCGGTTGATTCGTCGTGCAAATCAAGTGCCGATTTTTGTGCAATTTCAAGATCCGAAAGTACAACATCAAGTTGTGATTGAAGATTTGTAATCTGTGCTTTTAAATCTTCGGAACGCTTTAAAAGTGATTGTGCCTTTTCACGTTTACGTTGGTTTTCGCCGTTTTTTGCAAGTATTTTCTGTTGCTTTAGGATAAGTTCCGAGATTGAAATAAGTTCTTTCGGTGCTTCGGGATAATCGACTATTTCTTCCGCAAACTTCTTCTTTTGGTCTGCTATTCTTCCGATTGCGGTACGTTCGTTGTAAAGTTGTTTTTCTCTGTTTTCAATTTCATATAACTGCTCTCCGACACCGATTACTTGAAGCAGTATCTCTGCTTTTTCCTTTGATGTGCCTTGCATAAATTTCGGCAAGTCCAGTGCAAATTGTTCAATAAACTCATTCAAAAGCTGTTGACCGCCTTTGTTACCGTTCGGATCTATTACTTTCAATGCACTGTTCTTGCCTTTACGTTCTACAATTAAACCGTTTGACAATTCAATATGAAGAATAGGCGGAATGACCGAACCGTCACGCTGTGGTTGTGACGGACGGTATTTGTCACCGCCCAACGCCCACGCTATACTGTCTATGACAGAAGTTTTACCCTGTCCGTTTTTGCCACCGATAACCGTTAAACCATTCTGTGCCGGCTCAAGTTTTACCGCCTTTATTCGCTTGACATTTTCAAGCTGTAATTCATTTATCTTTATCATTGATTTTCGTTCCTTTCTGTGGTATAATGTTGACATAGATTAATAATCTATGTGTTTTTGTTATTTGACCGTTATTGAGTTGCCGCTCTGACGGTCATTTTTATTGCGACTAAGTATCATCGCATTTACGAAAACACCTACCAAATGCTTTTCATTCGGTGTTAAATCGCTATACAATTTCAGTATTTCCGCCGTTTTCTCATCTGCCACACTTCTCACCTCCTAATTCTGATATTTTATAGGCTGTCTGTATGCCGAAACTATTTCCCAAGATAATCCGTAACTGTACGGGAACTGCAATACCTCTTTGAATAGGTCATACCACGCTTTTTCCTTTTCGTATGCGTCGGCTTCTTCTTCCGTAAGTCCGTCGCGTTCATCGTCGCATACTGCGTCATCATCATCTATGCACGCCCAATCATCATCAATACAGGCGAAGTCGTCATCACGACAAGCAAAGTCATCGTCTATGCACGCCAAATCGTCAAATTCGTATTTCGTCATAGCCGTTTAATTATCTCCGCTGATAATCTTTGCGACACTCATTTCAAGCGGGTGCTTTGACTTGATACGATTTGTTATCCCGTATCCTTTTGTTATGTATGCCTTAACCGACTTGTTGTCATCGGCGTTTAAAACCACTACATCATCTCTGCCCGTCATTACTACATATTTGTTCATTTGAAAATATTCCTTTCACCGTTATTTTCTGTTTTGCGTGTCCTCTGCACTCTTTTGCAAATGCGTTAATCATCGGAAATACTTCTCTGTGGAAATATTCTTCCGTTTTCTCATTCTCTGTTTTTGGTTTTCTTTTTAGCATTTTTTATGTCCCTTTCTGCCAATTTCCAACTTATGATTAGTCCGATACCGAAACTTATCAACGCAATTCCTATTGTGTTCATTTGTTTACCTCTCTTTATCCTGTGAGCTTGTCCTATCGTCGGAGCATTAAGCTCCTTTTTCTTTGTTTGCTTGAATAGCATTGTACTCGTCAATCATCTCCTGCGACGGCTCAACTGTTACATCACCGTACCCAAGCATATGATACATATTTTCTATATGAGGTTTCCAATGCTGAAAACGCTCATAAGCAGGTCTGTCTTGCCAACTTCCTACCACTTCAACGTGTACTTTAGGTTGCTTTCTCGGCTTTCTTGCCTTTTTGGTCTTTTCCGCCTCCATAATCTCCACCTCCCGTTATAATCTATGTTTTTCATTTTTTGTCCTATTACTTTGTACTAAGCGATCTGCTCCTGTTCCATTATCGGAAGTATACCCTCGTTCTTTAACAATGCATAAATAAACAATCTGCCTTTTTGTGTCCAATATGTATTTACTTTAGAATGTTGCTTGCCGTCATTTCCGTTTACAGTATGCGTCTTTGTACTTGTGTAGCCTTTTTCAGCATATTCCTTATACAACAGCCATATCCCTCCTTGTTTAAATTGTATCTTGTGTTCTTTTAAGAAATTGTTTAACCATTTTGCCGACTTACCGTAATCCTTTGCTATGACAGTGACTGATAATAAATCGGGACAATTTAAAACTAAATCATAATATGACGCCTTTGGTTGAAGTTCCATAATCTGCTGTTCTTGAACTTTAACAGTAGTGTTTAGTTTCTTATTTTTTTCTCGTTCCAATTTTAATGCCGTAAACGCCTGTATAGCCAAATCGGGATTTTCCAATAGTTCTTCGGTCGCATACATTCCCGTTTTGCGTATCGCCGGTAATACATCAGCCGTAACCCAATGCTTAAACTTCTTCGCATTCGGCATTTTGCTTGATAAGATAAGACTGTACAAACCCGATTCATTGATACACACCGGATTTTGTTCTCTTCCGATGGAGTCACGAATCGTTACCCCATCCGTTTTGTCATCTTCATCAACATGGTCCGCTAAAGCTTTGCGAGGATTGCTATACCCAAGTATTCCCGCCACATCCTTACCTACAAACATAATCTCTCCGTTTACTGTTGTTGTTCTTACAGAGCCAAACTCTGCATTTTCAAATACCTTTAATTCTTCCATAATTTAAATTTTCCTTTCTTATACATGTCGATTGTATTTTTTAACCATTTGTGCTATAATCATCTCGGAAGGAGGTGACTATAATGATAATTGTAAAAACACTTAACGAATTCCTGTCATTTATAGATATGGCAAAGCAACAAAATATTTCTTATTCAATAATAGGCTCTGAAAAAGAAGGGTTTGAAGGAGTTCTTAGTTCAGATAAAAGAAATAATAAGTTTTATGGTAAATATGTCCTGCTTTGTCCATCATTCAAAGTTTTTGTTTCTGTAAAATCTCCTCTTGATGAAAAGCACACAATTACAAATATTTCATCATCATTTGGTTTTACTGAATTTGAACATATTTCATTAAAAGACGGAATTTTATACTGCAATAATTAAATTTTAGGAGGATAGTCTAAAGAAGATTATCCTTCTATTTTATTCAATAATTCCAAACATTTTATTTTGATTTCAAGGTCTTCCGTTGCAGTATATATACTCATAATCTCTGTAACTAAAAATGACCTTTTTTGTTCAAAATAAAGCTTTATATACTCATCTTTCTTAAATTTCATAATTCTCACCTACTTTCTTATATTACCTATGCATAGTTGCTTTTAGGAAACTAATTCAGCAAAAAAAATATTCATTATTTTTTCTTCATCTAATCCAAGAATAGACGCAATCTTTTGAATTTCTTCTTGCTTAAAGCTTGTTTCCCCTTTTAACCTGCTATATAGGCATTTTTTTGATACACCCAATCTCTCTGCAAGTTGCGGTTTTGTTAAACCCTTTCTTGCAATTTCTGCATTTAAGTCGTCTATGTTCATTTTATCACCTCTTTCTTTGTTTCCTTTAGGATACTTCTATGATAGCATATAATTCTTACTCTGTCAACCCCTTTAGGAAACTTTTTAAAACTTTTTTGAAAAAATAGTTGCTTTTTTGAAACTGTTATGTTAATATGTATTTATAGAAAAGGGGTGTTTACATTGGATATAGGAACAATTATAAGAAATAGACGTTTAGAACTTAATTTAACCCTTGAGGAAATAGGAAATGCCGTTGGGGTTAGCAAAAGTACAGTTCAAAAGTGGGAGAATGGTTTTATATCTAATATGAAAAGAGATAAAATCTCTGCATTAGCAAAGGTTTTAAATATTAATCCAGTTACTTTAATTACAGGTGAATATCCTGTTTCTCTACCAGAGGGAGCAGTACCATACAATCCTGTAATGCACAGAATACCTATCTTAGGAGATATTGCGGCAGGATTACCGATATTTTCGGAAGAAAATTATGAGGGATATACTTATACAGAATTAAATCATGGTGGTAAATATTTTGCTTTAAAAGTAAAGGGCGATAGTATGACCGCCGCAAACATTCCCGACGGAAGTCTTGTAACTGTTCGTGTACAACCAACAGTTGAAAACGGTGAAATTGCCGCTGTTCGTGTTAATCACGATACTTTTACGATAAAGCGCTTTAAGCAAGAAAAAAATATTGTCATGCTTATGCCTCAATCTTATAACCCCGAACATCAAACACAAATTTATGACTTAAAACAAGACGATGTTGAGATAGTAGGAAAAGTAGTTGAATGTAAAGTCGGTTTTTAATATTTATACAGATTAACAAATTGTATTTTTTAGAAATATAAAACAAGGAAGTGATGATATTGAATGAATTAGAACAAATTCACAACCTAAGTAAAGCACACAAGATACAAATGACAGACCACGCATTAAAACGAGCTAACGAACGTTCGATAGATATTCTTACCGATATACTTCCGGCATTAAAGCGATGCGAAATAATCGAAGAATATCCAAATGATTATCCATACAAAAGCTTCCTCGTAATCGGTAAAACATCAAGCGAAAAATATATACACATAGTTTGTGCCATAGGAGAAGATGTTGTTTGGATAATAACAGAATATTTCCCGAATAATATAGAATGGGAAAAAGACTTTAAAACAAGAAAGAAGGGTTTATAAAATGAAATGTCTATTATGTAAATCAAGTACAGAAAATAAGCTTACAAATTATATTGCAGATTTGGGGAATTGCATTATTGTTATACACAACGTGCCTACTCAAGTATGTACACAATGTGGCGAAAAATCATATTCATTCGACGTTTCTGTTCGTATTCAAGAATTGATAAACCAAGTGAAAAATATTGTTTCGGGTATTGCTGAATTGAATTATTCGGAAGTTGCTTGATGTTATAAGGAAGTGATGATATTGGAAATAATAAAATATTACGGTAGTGATGAAACGAAAACCGAATTTATCAATCATGACAGTGAGCCGTTAATGGCGGTAATTGCACACGACCGCTCACACGCTGTTGTTTCGTTGCTTGACGAAGGGTGTGAACATCATTTGTTATTGGCAAAGGCTCTTGACAAATACAATATAGATGAATATTTCAGAATTATTTTTGATAACGAAGGTGCGGATTGGACTTTTGTATGCCCGCCTAATTACAAAAATATAACTAACAAAGAAAAACGTATAACGGAATTTTTTAATGACGGTGTTGACGCTATTACCGATTTTCTTAAACAAATCGGTTATGACGTGCCCATTAACGTCCCAAGACGTTATCGCAGACATATGGACTATTTGAAAAATTCAGAGTATTAAAGAGGTTTTTATATATAAAATGTATCAAAATCGTAATTAATTTATCAAAATAACCGATTTTTAATAAATCAAATTCAAAATTATATTTTTGACGATTTTGTTGACGTTGACAAAATCGCAATGAATATTCAAAGGAGGGATACAAATGAAAGAAATAGATATTGAAGAAGTGCGAAAACGATGTGAATCAGACCAAATAAAATGGTCACTTCACGCATTTAAGCGTTTGCGTGAACGTAATATATCTAAAGATGATTACAAAAACAGTATTTTCACAGGCGAAATAATCGAACACTATCCACAGTCAGCAAGACTTCCAAGTTGTTTAATTTGCGGTCAAAGTCTTAAACAAATGCCGTTGCATAATGTAACAGGCTATGATGAAGAATATTTGTATGCTGTAACCGCATACTATCCCGAACCGGATAAATGGGAAAATGATTTTAAAACAAGGAGAGTGAAATAATATGACTTGTTTCTTTTGCCGAGGCAATGCAGAACAGACAACAACAGAATATATTGAAAAAATTGATAATTTCGTTGTTGTGATTAAAAATGTACCTTGCGAAAAATGTACACAATGCGGAGAAGAATATTTTTCTAATGAAACAGTTGAAACCCTTGAAAAAATTCTTGATAGCGTGAAAACTTTTTCAAGCACCTTAACCGTAACAGTTATTGATTATATTGATACCGCAGCTTAAATAAAAAAATTTCCCTGCCTGCTCCAACAGGCAGAGGAAACAGAATAAAGTGCATTTATACACATGTGTCACGCTCCCCACGGAGCGTGTGAGTTGAAATATAACACAAGAAAGGAAGATTTACGATGAATGTAGCTATATACTTACGAAAATCGAGAGCGGACGAAAACAATCCGCTTGAAACACTTGAACGTCACAAAGAAATTCTTCTTTCTTATGCAAAGGGCAATAATTTAACGGTCATTGACATATTTGAAGAAGTGATAAGCGGAGGAATGTTATACAACAGAACGGAAATGCTGAAACTACTTGACGCTATTCCCTCGCACATATATGATGCGGTATTATGTATTGACCTTGACCGTTTAGGGCGCGGAAGTGCCGCAGACAGTGAAAAAATCTTTGACGTTCTTAAAGAAAACGATGTAAAAATTATTACGCTCAAAAAAATATATGACCTCAACAACGAGTATGACGAAGATTACAGTGAATTTGAAATGTTTATGGCTCGAAAGGAGCTTAAATTCATCACTCGCAGAATGAACCGCGGACGTATCAAATCAATCAACGACGGTTGCTTTGTGTCGGGTGCTCCGTTTGGTTATCGAAATGCCGTAATAAATAAAAAGCACACGTTGGAAGTATATGAACCGGAGGCGAAATATGTTCGTATGATATTTGATATGTATGTAAATCAAAGTATGGGTATTACTTCAATAAGCCGTCAGCTTGCAAATTTGGGTGTCTTGAGCAAGAAAAATACACCGCTCCACCCCACCACAATCGCCCGTATGCTCCGAAATCATACTTACATAGGTAAGATAGTGTGGAACAAATCAAAGTCTGTTAAAGGCAAAAATACGCAAGAAAAAACGAGTAAAGATGATTGGTTATATGTTCCCGGACTGCACGAGCCGATAATTGACGAGGACACGTTCAGCAAAGCACAAGATATTATAAATCTGAAATACAAACCGCCTATGCGTACAGGCACGTTGCAAAATCCGTTTGCAGGGCTTTTAAAGTGTGCTAATTGCGGTCGGGCAATAGTTATCAATACTTCTAACGAAACCGTTGAAAAATACCGTCTTTGCTGTCGTACACTTGGTTGTAATAAGGCATCTGCATTGAGTATTGTAGAAGATAAAGTATTTGAAGTGCTTACAAAGGAATTTAAAGATATTGAATTGTCTTTGAAAAATATCCGTCAATCGCATAATAAAGATAAACTTTCCTGCCTTGATACAATAGCCACTTTGGAAACAGAATTAAAAAAACTTGATAAACAACAACTCCGTCTGTATGACTTGCTCGAACAGGAAGTCTATACAAAAGAACTTTTCCTTGAACGCAATAACGCAATTTCAGATAGAAGAAAAAAAATTAATGCCACGATATCACAGGAACGTGAAAAATTTAAACTTGTGGATACATCTTCCGTCGAAGAACGACTTCCCCTTTTGCGTGAACTTCTCACTAATTACCACTCTCTTTCAGCCGCCGAAAAAAATTCCATTCTTAAAAATTTCGTAAAAAAAATTGAATATAAACGTGAAAAATCCGCTCCCGAGGGCGATATTTTCTTGAAAATCTATTATAAATAACTTTTTATCCACCTTATGTATCTTGTTGCCATAGTTGTCGCCATAGCAATCCATAATATTCCGGAAGGAATTGCTACGTCTGTACCGATATACTACTCAACAGGCAGCAGAAAAAGAGCATTTATAGTATCGTTTTTTTCGGGTATTACGGAACCTTTAGGTGCTATAATCGGTTATTTAATTTTACGTCCGTTTTTCAACGATGTCGTATTCGGTATTTTATTCGGAATAATCGCCGGAATTATGGTATTTATTTCAATAGAAGAACTTTTACCGATGGCACGTGAATATGAAAAAAGCAAAGTCACTATTATAGGCGTCATACTCGGTATGGCAATAATAGCGCTCAGCTTACTTTTGTTTATATAAATTTTACACAAAGACATAAACGATAGTTATTTTAAAAACATATATACTATAATAGTTTGAAAAGAAAAATTCTATACTATAAAATACAAATTGGTGAATGCTATGAGCTATAATATTGGACTAAGGCTGTACAATTTACGCAAAGCCGCACAGATGTTGAAATGGAAAGATATATCGCTTGATTAAAACAGCTTTGTCCCTTAGTGATACAGACTAAACGGAGTACAGATTTTTGAACCGACCCCAAAAAGTTAGACTTTTTATAGCATAGTAGTTTTAATACTACTATGCTAATTTTTATGCAGCTTAAGTGTTGAGCCTATTTTCACGGTATCACCACCTTTCAAAATCCCAATTAATTGGGATTTTTTAGCATTAAAAAAGCACTCACATAATGTAAGTGCTTAGTCTATTCAATTTTCCTGAATTAATCAATAATAACGTCCGGTAGTCCAAAAAAGCCAGATGGTTTTGTTCCGTATTTCTCTATCGTATAATCAAATTTATCATCTATGCTTTTCTGCAAAACCTTACAATATTCATTACTTGCCTTTTCATCTTCCATTCTGACCTCAAAAGGGACTTTCGGAATATAGCCAAAAGCATATAAAAATTTAGACTTCATTTTTTTGCATTTTTTCATCATTTTATATCGCCCCTTTCAATAAATTTTCAAAATAATCTAAAGCATTCGGAAAAATCTTTTTTTATCTCTTTGTATCTGACTTCGTCAAATTGAGCCTCGAACATATGTGCAAAAGCCTCTGTTGTTATTACATCATTATTTTCCCAATATTTGCTATCGTGACCCGCAACACCTTGTATTTCATCTTCGGTTAAAGCCCAAAGTAAATCTGACACAGCGGAATGTTTCCTCATATCGTTTAAATCGTCTGATATTTTATTAAACAAATCCTTTTGAATTTTTAATTCACTTTTTATTCTTATTCTGTCAATGTATTCATCTGCATCATCAGATAGCTTATCAAAGAATTTTGTATCATTCGATACATTTCTCATTGCACAATCAATTAAATGTCCGTGTTCGTGAAAATACGTTACACACGAACCTCTGTCATTTGTTAAATCGTTGGCATAATTCATATAAATTTTGCCTGTACTCGGTTCAAAAAACGGAGTACCTTGTATTTATATTACAACATATTGTTACCTATTGTCAATATTTTTCAAATTTTTGTTGATTTTTTTATTATTGTGCCTACTCTCACACTATCACCGTCTTTCAATAAATTTGAATATCAAAAAAGCACGTCCGCAAACGTGCTTTTAGCTTAATTGTATTTTATTCTACCTCTCTGATTTTGGTTAATGCTTCTTTTGTCAATCTCTTCTTCTCGTTTCTATCCGGTTCAATAAAACCTACATTCAAATCTTTGAAATCATAATTACCACTTATATCAATCGAAAATGGCGGTCCACCAAAGCATTTTGTTGCCATATACTCTTTGCCTTCTATGATTACTCCGTCGAAAAAGTGGTTATTGGGTGTAGTGGACAAGTATAATATACCGCGAAATGAAACGGAAATAACACAAAAGCAGTTAAATACATATTTCATAACTTTTTCACTCGCTTTCTCCTAAAAGTCTTTCATATGTTTTTAACTGCTTTTGTGTTATTTCCGTTTCATTTCGCGGTATATTATACTTGTCCACTACACCCAATAACCACTTTTTCGCATCAATTTCATTCAGTAGTTCACGTTTGGGTTTTCCAACGTTTAATTCAATTAGGTTCTGCTTGAAATGATATGTTTCCTCCAACACTTCACTTACACATACATTATCTCTGAATAAAATAGTATCACCAATTATTGCTGCAGCAACACCTTGTTTATCTAAATATTTATTAACTTCTTCACCACCGCAAATAATAATAGTTCCATTCTTTCGTGCCTCTATTGTAAGTTGATTAAATCGCTCGTCACTAATAAAGTGAAGTTTTTCTCTTGCTTTTTCTTCTGCGGTTAGTTTCCGAAATTGTTCTTCCTCTGCTTTTATTATACCACGTTTTTCGGCATTTGCAACATATTTTAACGCATTTTTCTGTTAGTCCGACAAACTGTTTTTCCATTCGTCAAACGTCATACTTCCGTCAACCTTGTAATTTTCACCCGTCAACGTGCTTTAATCTGATGTTTTTATCTTCTTTATTTATTTGTATTTTTTTCTCGTGGTTCAAAACCAATTCCGTTATTACATTCTTTTAGATTTTGTAAATCTTTGTCCATATGATCATATGCAACACCGTTGGGAAATGCCTCACATACAGGATGTCCTTTTTTCATACCGGTGCAATGCTTACAGAAATCACAACCATAAAATCTAATCATTCTTATCACTCCCAATATTTTCCTAAAGGTCACTTTATATTATATCTGCTCTCAATTTTCCTGTCAAGTTTCTCGTTACAAAATCCACTCAAAGATATTATACACTTTTCATACAATGTTTTCAAACGTGCCGAAGGTACTTAACTCGCACAAATGTGGTAGCTACTGCTCACCGTTTTGAGCACGCTTGCAAAAAAAACAGAGTAAGCGATATATCGCTTACTCTGACGTGGTGCGACTGTCCTTATTGGACTTATGGAAAAATCGCATAAACACAAGGGTTTTGAGCGGTCAATAAACAGTATTAACCTTAAAATAAAATAATTTTATGTTTAAAAAATATCGTGAATTGCATATTTACGGTATTTTTTATTTCCCTTTTGCACCAAAGACCGACCTTTACATTCTCAGATAGTATATCATAAATACATAAGGCGGTCAATTAAAAAACAAAAGAACGACAAAATTTTTATTTTGCCGAAGTAAAACAGAATATTTTATATATAAGGCATTGGGAACACTCAATGTCTTTTTTTGATGTCGATATTTAGGAAAGGAGCATATCAGCTATGGCAACAGTATTCAGAGTTCAGAAAACAAAAGATTTTACAGTGATGTCTAATCATCATTTAAAAAATAAAGATTTGTCCCTGCGGTCAAAAGGGCTTTTATCGTTTATGCTTAGCTTGCCTGAAGATTGGGATTATTCCCTTAAAGGCTTAGCAACTTTAAATAAAGAGGGCATTGACGCCATACGCTCGGCAATCAATGAGCTTGAAGCGTTTGGATATATTGAGCGTTCCCGCGTCAGAAACGAAAAAGGGCAGCTTGGCGAAAATGAATATATCATACACGAATTGCCTATATCGCCCGAACCAAAACAGACCGAGCCTACATTGGAAAATCCAACATTGGATAATCCTGTACAGGCTGAACCTGAACAGGGCAAGTCCACGCAATTAAATACTAATAAATCAAATACTGAAATATCAAATACTGATTTATTAAATACTTATCCAATCAATTCTACGGAGCCGGAGGAAAACGGCGAACCTGTAAAACCACAACAGCCTGAACGGATAGGAATGGATAAGATTTTAGCATACAGACAGCTTATAAAACAAAATATTGAGTATGATATTTTATGTCAAAAGCTAAACGGCAATATCGGTATTCTGAATGAAATTGTTGATATTATCACTGAAACGGTATGTACAACAAGAGAATACTTAACCGTTGCAAGCGAGGAACGAAATGCGGAAACGGTAAAATCCAAACTTCTGAAACTAAACAGCGAGCATATCGAATATGTCATAGACTGTATGAAGAATAACACAACAGACGTACACGATACAAGAAAATATTTACTTGCGGCGTTATTCAATGCCCCCTCCACTATTGACAGCTATTACACCTTGAAAGTAAATCACGATATGTACGGAGGTAATTAAAATTACATACAACCCAAAATCACGCGCCCCGCCTATGCGAGCGTGTTTTTTAATACAAAATTTTAAATCTTGACAAGGAGGATTTTTAGAAATGAGAAACAAAATAAAAAGAATTTTAGCCGCTGTAATGGCGGCGGGAATGACTTTGAGCGTTATTCCCTCAATCACCACTTATGCGGCGCAGAGTAACGAATATGTCGATCCGGCGGACGTATGGATTGAAGCAAACGGGCGCACAAGCGAGTTTGACATCAATGCAACAGTAACTACGGGTACAATGTTCTGCCCCGTCTGCGATATGCCGACAAGCAACATTTCCTACCGCGTACCCGAATACACACGAACTGGCGAAACCGCATATAATCGCGGCGTCTACTATTCGGACGGTACGCTTATTGACGGAAAAGGCAAAGGCAATCTTGACGACGGAACACCCGGCGTTGACGCGTTCTATACGGGGTATCATTGGACAAAATCAGTTTGTCAGAATTGCGGTACGGTAAATTCCGTTGACGGAATTAACGCGTATTCGTGCGGTAAAGATGTATATTCCCTTAACCCCTGCGACAGCAACTTTTTCTTGGATTTTGACAGTACGGAATACATACCGTACAACAGCAGGACGCATACGGTAAAAGCAAAAAAGGGCAAGTATTGTCAATTCTGCAAAGGCACGAAAGAGCGGGTGCAGGACAAACAGGAAAACCACAACTTCACCGAAAATGTAAACGGCGAATTGGGAAATCAGCGTTTTCACATTACAGCGGATTGTGAGGACTGCGGATATAAGAAAAACGAATACGCGGCGGCAAAGTCTGTTGTACAAAGCTATTATGGCAAGGTTGACGGAAAACCTCATACCGTAACCGTCAATGACTTATCGGAGAATGGCGTAAATACAAGTATTCGTTACGGAACGGAAGCGAAAAAGTGTAACAAGACAAGCGCGCCGAATTATACCGACGAGGGCTATTATCCCGTATATTATGAGATAGAATATACCTACGGCGGCGAGAGTATGACGGAAAACGGCGTAAGCTATGTATGGCTTTTAAGCGATAATCCGCCCTCAAATACAAACAGTATTCATACTCACGATTTCAGATTTTTGGAAACAGTGCGCCCCACTTGTACAGAGTTAGGTTTTGACCGTTTCCAGTGTGCCGAGTGCGGAGCCTTGCAGAAAACGAATTATACTCCCGCAAGCGGGCACGATTACAATACTGTTGTAATTCGTGAGCCGAGTTGTCAGCAAGGCGGTTTAGAATTACATTCCTGTACAAAGTGCGGCAGCTATTATACAGAAAGTACCTCAATGACGGGACACCGTTATGAAACAAATATTGTTGCCTCCACTTGTACAAAGAACGGATATACAGAACATATTTGTATCGACTGCGGATATAAGTACATTACGGATTTAACGCCACTTGCAAAACACGATTACAGACCGACAGTAACCGCGCCCACTTGTAAAACAAAAGGCTTTACCACATACAAGTGCAGAAATTGTGATGATACCTATGTCGGCGATTACACCGAGCCGCGCGGTCATAAATGGGACGAGGGACACACTGTAACTAATTCGACCTGCGAGAGCGAGGGCGTTATGGAATACCACTGTAAACATTGTGATGAAAAGATGATACAGGCAATTTCAGCGACAGGACATACACCCGGAAAGGCTGCTACCTGTACCGAACCGCAAAAGTGCGAAAGCTGCGGCGCTATTCTTGAACTGCCGACAGGACACACCTATTCCGAAACAGTAACGGAGCCGACTTGTACAGCTATGGGATTTACCACATATAATTGTGAGAATTGCGACCATTCATATATCGGTAATTATACGGATAAGACCGAACACAAGTATAATTCAGTTGTAACTCCCCCGACCTGTACGGAAATGGGATATACAACATATACTTGCGAGGATTGCGGCGACAGCTACATTTCAGATTATACGGATAAAACAGAGCATAAATATAATGCTGTTGTAACTTCCCCGACTTGTACGGAAATGGGATATACAACATATACTTGCGAGGATTGCGGCGACAGCTATAAATCTGATTATACGGAGGTTCTTCCTCATAATTACAATAAGCAGACGATTAAGCCTACTTGCACATCACAGGGCTATACAATTTACACTTGCCCCGATTGCGGCAAGGAATATATCGGCGACGAGCAGGAGCCGACAGAGCATAAATATATTCCCACTGTAACCGCGCCGACTTGTACGGAAATGGGATATACAACTTTTACTTGCGAGGATTGCGGAAAATCGTATGTCGCGGATTACACGGACGCGAAAGGCCATAACTATGAGGAAAAAATCACAACTTCCACTTGTACGGGTATAGGATATACAACCTTTACTTGTAAGGACTGCGGAATTTCATATATCGGAAACGAGCAGGCAAAGACCGCTCACGATTACGAAACAACAGTAACCGCGCCTACCTGTACAGAATTGGGCTATACAACATACACCTGTAAAAACTGCGGCGAAACATATAGAGCCGACGAGGTATCGGCAAAAGGACACAAGATGTCAGATTGGATTATTGACGTTCCCGCTACGATTGAGAATGAGGGCAGCAGGCATATTGAATGTACGGATTGCGGTACAGTTTTAAAAATTGAGGAAATCCCCCAGCTTACCGATAAGGACAATTCGGACGAGGACGGATATTCAAAAGTCGGTGATTATAGTATTCTGATTACCGATAAGGACAGCAAGCCTGTTTTCAATTCAGAAATCAGCATTGACAAGGACGATAACATCACAATTAAGCTGCCGGAGGGCAGATTGCTTGACTATGAGGACAGAACGACAATTACGGTTGTTCGTACAGATACAAAGGCAGCGGCAGAGGGCTTGAATATCAATATTTCAGACAAGAGCGGCAACGCCGCAACAGGTCAGACGGACGCAGGCGGTCAGCTTATTGTTCCGAATAATCAGAGCTCAACGGGTAATGAAAACGGCACTATCGGCGGCGATAACGGCGAAACAAAATATACTTATGTTGTTACCGTTACAGACAAAAACGATACCGTCATTCCCGATTGTGAAATTCACATAGGCGATAACCACGATATTGTCGTAAAACTTCCCGACGGTACGGCTATGAACAGCGACAACCGCGTTACTGTTACGGTCAAAGACCAGAACGGCGAAGCAAAGGAAAATGTAAACGTGATTGTCATAGGCGACAGCGACTATATAGAAAAGGGCGTTACAAACGCAAACGGTCAGGCTACATTACCGAATAAAAATCAGGCGTACACGGACAAAAACGGTACGGCGAATGTAAACGGATATATCGTACTTGTCGAAGATGAAACGGAACCGGTATATATGGCGCTTGTAACCGTTGACGATAACGGCGTTATGGTATGCCTCCCCGACGGTAAAAAGATTGATTACCATAACCGTACATCTGTAATTGTAAAGACGAATGACGGAAAAGCGGTTGAGGGCGTAAGCGTAAATGTCTATGACAATGCAGGCGGCGACAGAACCGAGATAACAGACAAGGACGGAAAAATCACTGTTCCTCCGCTGAATGAAAATATAATCGAGAATAAACCGACGCCGGAGCCTACTCTGACAACAAAACCCGGACTTGAAACTCCCGAACCGTCAGAGAAGCCGGACGCAACAGACGAACCGAGCGCAACGGATAAACCGTCAGAAACAGAAAAGCCGGACGCGACAGAGCAGCCGAGCGAAACGGAAAAGCCGAAGCCTACCGTAAATCCCGATAATGGAAGCGAGGTTGTTACTCCCGATTATTCGTATAAGGTATCTGTAAATGACAATGACGGCGCTGTAAACGGCGCAATCGTCAGTGTTGATAAAGACAACGGCAGCGTTACGGTTAAGCTCCCTGATGAAAAGGGTATCACTCCCGATAACAGAATTATTATCGGAATTACAGACAAGGACGGAAAAGCTGTAAACGGCGTACCTGTTACCGTAATTGCAAAGGACGGAACGGAAGCAAAAGACCTTACAAACAGTGAGGGCATTGCGATTGTTCCCCCGACAAGTACAGACCGTACAGACAAAAACGGCTATGCACAGGTTGTTGAGGGAGAAAAGACATACAATGTCATTGTCGAGGACACAAAGGCAAAAATCGAAAATGCCGCCGTTGAGGTTAAGGACGGTAAAATCAGCGTTATTCTTCCCGACGGAAACAAGCTCAATACAGATAATCAAACCACTGTAACCGTCAGCGGCAAGGATAATACAGCGGTCAAGGATATTTCCGTAACTGTTACCGATAAGGATAATAAGACAGCGACAAAATCAACCGACGCAAACGGTAAAATCACTGTACCCGTCAAGACTTCAACAGGCGGTGGCGGCGGTTCTTCTTCAGGAGGAAGCGGCGGCAGTAGCGGATATGTCAAGCCGTCATACACTGTAAAGGTTGTCGATAAGGACGGAAAGACCGTCAATGTCAATAAGACCGTCAAGGACGATAAAATCACTTTGACGCTTCCGAGCGGCAAAACTCTTGACGATAATTATTATACAATTACCGTAACGGATAACAAGGGCAAGACAACGGCGGGTATTGATGTTACGCTCAAAGACAAGAATAATTCCGTCAGCGGCGCAACCGACGCAAACGGTCAGCTTATTATGCCGACAAACACGCATAATTCTTATGTAGTCGGATATGAGGACGGAGCCTTTAAGCCTGAAAATAATATGACAAGAGCAGAAGCAGCTGCCATATTCGCCCGTAATATTGCAGAGCGTAAGGGCGAAAATATTTCAAGCCGTAAATCATCATTTAAGGACGTATCAAGCAAGGATTGGTTTAATAACTATATCGCCTATCTTGAAAAGTACAAGGTAATATCCGGCTATGACGATAAGACATTTAAGCCGGACGAACATATTACAAGAGCCGAATTTGTAACAATGTGTATGAGGTTCTATGCGCTGGACGCTAAGACAGTGGCGGCAAAGAAGAATATTTTTAATGATGTACCAAAATCACATTGGGCGTCAGGTTATATTTACAGCGCTGTTGGTATGGGCTGGATAAACGGATACAGCGACAGCACATTTAAGCCGGACAGCAACATCACACGCGCGGAGGTTGTAACGATTGTAAACCGCGTAACAGGACGCGCCGCCGATACGGAATACATCAATAAGAATATGTCAGCCGTAAATAAATTTACAGACCTCAAAGACAAGTCATATTGGGCGTTTTATGAAATCCTTGAAGCAAGCAATACGCATAATACCGTTGACGGAAAGAGCGGCGAAACTTGGGTAAAATAATTGTCTGATTTGTGTATTGTGTTTGTTGACCGGATATGATATAATCTTTATAATATTTTATATCGAAAGGAAAGAATATTATGGATAAAAAATTAAAAATAATTATAGAAAACTGTCCCCAAAATCATAAATGCCCCGCTGTCAATGTTTGTCCTGTTGGAGCGTTAAGTCAGAAAGATTTTGAAGCACCGATAATAGATTATGACAAGTGTATAGGGTGCGGTAAATGTTCAAATTTCTGTCCTAAAAAAGCATTGGTATTATAATTGGATTATACATAAGGGGTGTAAACGGTGGAGGAACGCATAGAACCGACAAATACGGTACAGACTGAATTTGACGAGTGGATTATAAACGGTTTGGATAAGGCGGAAGAAATAATCCATAAATCAGATACAGAGAATATTAAGCAATAAGCGGTTGTTTGAAAATAAACAGCCGCTTTTTTGTTGCAAGGAGTGATGTCTATACAGGAAGAAATAAATAAAAAAACAGTTGCGTTAGTTATAAGCGCTTCCAAAATGACGGGGCGCGTATTGCAGGCGGCAATTCGTGAATACCTAAGACAGCAGCAGAAAAATAAAAACAAGGGCTATCAGGGTAAACAGACGATTAAGCAGCTTGTAGAGTCAGGCGCGGCGCTTTCAAATATTGAGATAACGAATAAAAATATAAAATCTTTTGAGCCGGTGGCGAAAAAGTACGGACTTGACTATGCTTTGAAAAAGGATAATTCCACGAAACCGCCGAAGTACCTCGTATTCTTCAAGGGTAAGGATATTGATGTCATAAATATGGCGTTTCAGGAGTATTCGCAAAAGCTGTTACGGGAAAAACCGTCAATCCGTAAAATGTTATCTCAAATGCGCGAGCTTGCAAAGACTATCAATCCGAAAGACCGCGCCCGCCGCAAAGAACAGGAGCGCGATATATGAGGATAGACAAAAGGTTTATTCTTTTAAATATCCCGTATCTTCTGTTCTTTTGGATTGCTGATAAGATATGCTATATATACAGGATAACAGAGGGTAATAAAATAATAGCGTTGGTTCAGGGAATTGCGGAGTTTTACAAAGCTCCGCTTTTTTCGTTCCACATAATCGATATATCAATCGGAGTAATAGCCGCGCTTCTGATTAAGTGCGCAGTTTATGTCAGGGGTAAAAATGCTAAGAAATACCGAAACGGCATTGAATACGGTTCGGCGCGCTGGGGTACGGCGTCAGACATAGCCCCGTATATTGACGGACAGAATTTCTATAATAATGTTCTTCTCACGAATACGGAACGGCTTACAATGGACAGCCGCCCGAAGCTGCCGAAGTACGCAAGAAATAAGAATGTTCTTGTAATCGGCGGCAGCGGCAGCGGTAAGACAAGGTTTTTCATAAAACCGAATTTAATGCAAATGCACAGCAGCTATGTTGTAACCGATCCGAAAGGTACGGTTTTAATTGAGTGCGGGAAGCTGTTACAAAAAGGCGGATATATCATAAAAACATTTAATACGATAAATTTCAAAAAGAGTATGAAATATAATCCGTTTGAGTACATACGCAGCGAAAAGGATATTTTGAAGCTCGTTAATACCCTTATTGCGAATACCAAAGGCGAGGGCGAAAAGTCAAGTGAGGATTTCTGGGTTAAGGCTGAACGCCTGTATTATTGCGCCCTCATAGGCTATATTTGGTACGAAGCGCCCGACGAGGAAAAGAACATCATAACTCTTTTGGATATGATAAACGCGTCGGAAGCAAAAGAGGACGACGAGAATTATAAAAGCCCCGTTGATTTACTCTTTGACCGTCTGGAAGAAAAGGAACCGGAGCATTTCGCAGTAAAGCAGTATAAGAAATACAAAATGGCAGCCGGCAAGACTGCTAAAAGTATTTTGATTTCGTGCGGCGCGAGATTAGCGCCGTTTGACATTAAGGAACTCAGGGACTTAATGGAATATGACGAATTGGAGCTCGACAAAATCGGCGACAGGAAAACGGCGTTGTTCGTTATCATTTCCGATACGGACGATACTTTTAATTTCATAGTCGCTATGATGTACACGCAGTTATTCAATCTGCTTTGTGATAAGGCGGACGACGTTTACGGCGGCAGACTTCCCGTACACGTTAGATTTCTGCTTGATGAAATGGCGAATATCGGACAAATACCAAAATTTGAAAAGCTGATTGCCACAATAAGAAGCCGAGAAATATCGGCGTCAATAATCTTGCAGGCGCAAAGTCAGCTAAAAGCTATTTACAAGGATAACGCCGACACGATTATAGGTAATTGCGATACTACCCTATTTCTCGGAGGTAAAGAGAAAACTACTCTTAAAGAGATTTCCGAAACGCTCGGCAAAGAAACGATTGATATGTACAATACTTCCGAAACGCGAAGTAATCAAAAATCTTACGGACTTAATTATCAAAAATTAGGAAAGGAGCTGATGACGCAGGACGAATTATCGGTAATGGACGGCGGCAAGTGCATTTTGCAATTAAGGGGCGTCCGTCCGTTTTTGTCTGAAAAGTACGATATAACGGCGCACCCGCGCTATAAGTATTTATCAGACGCAGACAAGAAAAACGAGTTTGACATTGAACGATTTTTGAACCGCAGACCGGCGGTTGTAAAGGAAAATGAACAATTCGACCTTTACAATGTAGATGTGCCGGACGAAGAAAAAAAGACAGATTAAAATTTAGGAGGATTTTATTTATGCAATTTTTCACAGAAGCGGTCAATGTTTTAAAAACTCTTGTAATCGCGTTAGGCGCAGGCCTCGCGGTTTGGGGTGTTGTCAATCTCTTGGAGGGATACGGCAACGACAACCCCTGGTGCCAATGCTCATGTGCCATAAAGTAACACACAAGAATTGATAGACAGCAACCCACTATTCCGTTATTATCTTACGCACACACTTTGTAACTTTTTCGTTAAGCCTATTGACTCTGATACTTCGGAAGAGATATAATATAGTTGCTACTTAGCTAACCTAAATAGCGAAACTAAAGAGAGGCGACGATATGAATAACAAATATGTCCAGCAATTCAAAAAAGGCTCTCTGGAAATGATACTCTTATGCCTAATCGGACGCAAGGAAACTTATGGATATGAAATTATAACCGAATTGAACAATAATGCGTCTGTTTTGGGATATGCGAAAGAGGGAACCATTTATCCCATTTTGTATCGTTTACAGGAAGCAGAACTAATCAAATGCCGGTTGGCTCCGGCTGCGGCAAATGGCGGCTCAAAAAAGTATTATTCTTTAACTGATAAAGGCAGGAATGTACTTGATGAACTAATCTTATTTTGGTCAAGCTATGAAAACTGCGTAAATGGCTTTATAGAAAGTTATCAACAAGCGAGGGTGTCCAAATGAAAGAACAATATATCAAACAGGTTGAAAAGGAACTATCTTTACCACGCAAAATGAAAAAAGAGGTTGTGCGTGACTTGAATGAAGTTTTTGCGTCTGCTATGGAGCATGGAGAAACAGAGCAGCAGATTATCCAGCGTTTGGGGACGCCAAAAGAATTTGCAGACAGCACCGCAGAACAGTTTGGTATTGATAACACCAAATCGAAAAAAAGGAACGGCATCATTTCTACTCTTGCTACGCTTGTTATCGCGGTTGCTGCCTTTTCGGTATATGCTGTTACGCAATCAGGAAAAGTGCCAGAAGGAGCAATCGGACAAGCCGACGCGACAACAAATATACAGATTGAGGGCGCGTTTGCCTTTGATATTTCGCAAATCCTTTTGGCTATTGGGTTTGCAGCAACAGCTATTGCTATTTTGTTAATTATCCGAACCATACACAAAAACAGGAGGTAACCAATGAAGAAGTATATTTCTGTATTCACAATCATGGTTATGATTTTTTTGGCTGCGTGTTCTAATCAAAATACATCATCTACACCGACAAGCAATGAGAACAATACGCAATCTAATAGTGTTACAAAATTGGACGAGGGTGTTTGGCCTGCGAATGAGTACACAGAGGGGCTTCCTGTTGCGCCTGGTACGGTTGCATGGGCTACACTTGATACAGAACATGAGAATTGCAATATCAACCTTACCGGCATTAGCGAAAACGACTATAACGAGTATATGGAGCTTTTGAACCAAGAAGGCTTTTCCGTAATTGAAAATGTATCAGAGGAAATCGAGGGAGAAAACTATGTTTCTATCGGGACGCTTTTATCAAACGACGAAAAGTGGTTAAGTATCAGCTACATACCCAATAGTCTAACTATCTACATTTCCTTTGACAATAACTGAAAGAGATAACGGAATAGCAAAGCCAGTCGAGCCAGTCAACGGTCAAGATGAACGGCGCATACGCGCCGCCGTTGACAGCCCCGCCCGCCTTTGCAGACAGGCAATCAAGGGGCGACAGCAAAAAGTGCTGCCGCCCCGCACTATTATCAGAGAGGGGGAATTTCCATGACCGAAGATGAAGCCTACAAAGTGCATATCCAGTACACCTTTAACGCCTTTTGCAAGGTTGTCATTCGTCACGCCGCCATAGATGAAATTTTGAAGATGCGCCGGAGGTGGGAACGGGAAGTTTCCCTTGACTATTTGATGAATGAGAAGTTTGTCCAGCTTGCCGAGCCGGAACAGCTTGAAGAATACCTTTTTACCGCCTGCGGCCAGACCGCCGTTCTGTACCATGCGGAACTTGCCGCTGCCCTTGCCCTTTTGCCGGAGTAGGCACAGGAAGAAATTTTCCGCTATTACTTCCTGCGCCAGCCGCAGAGAGTGATCGGCGTACATATCGGCCGGACACGCAGCACAGCGGGGCGGCATATCCAGCTTGCCTTGCAACGGCTTCGGAAGGAAATGGAGGTGAGCCGGTATGAATAAACTTCTCCCCTATGAAACAATCGTCAAGGCGCATGAGGGCGACCCGGACGCAATCGACACCATTCTTTCCCACTACGCCGGATATATCCGCTACTGTTCCAAAGTACACGGGAAAGTCAACGCCGAGGTTGAGGAATATGTGAAGCAGAAGTTAATTGCCGCACTGTTCAAGTTTCGCTTTGACCGATAGTAAACAGGAAATTAAGGAGGCAAGAGGTTTTATGAAAAATCAGCTTTCAACAGTGACGGAAGTTGTAGTTAGAAGCATCTTTTACATCATCACAAACTATGTATTTGTTAGCATGGGACTGTCGTTTCATACTCATTGGATTGCAATTCTATTTTTACTTTCAATGGTATGGGCTACTATTGACTACGGCGAGTCTGTAAACAAAATAACCGGGAAAAAGGTTATTGCTGAAATACTATGTATATGCTGCATTGCGATAAGTATAGCGATTGCATATTTTGTGGGATATATTCAAGGAGCAATCATTTCCTTTTGAAAACATAACGCAATAACTCTCCGTTTATCATACCAATATGAAATGAGTTTTCAAAACTGAATACCAGCCGCCACCGGCGCGGCCAGCGAAAGCAGTAAGTCTGAAAAAGATTTACTGCTTTTTTTGTTGCCCGGTTCCGCTTCCGGCCATTTCGCCCTGTTCAGATTGTAGTAGTAAGTGAGGGGGAAACTTTTCTGCCCCGGCGTTTGGCATTTTTGATTTTTGTCCGTAGTAAGAAGCAAAGAGAAAATAAGCCGTTCCGTTTGGCAAATTTCAAAGCGCGGTGGTGTAGGGAGTGAAAGGAAAAATTCTCTGCCCCGCCGGTTGCCAAAATCCTGCTACCCGGATTACAGAAGCGAAAGAAATTTTGAAAAATCCCCGTCCAGCGGGTAGCTGGCGGCCTTTGAAATGTATCTTTAGCGGAAAGGAAAAAAGACCGCCCATAGCGAGTCGGAAGCCCTGTCCTGTCCGTTCTATGTACGGAAAAAACCGACAGGGGCAGTCTGCGGCAGTTACAGAGCAAGATTCTACCGCAGTACCAAATTTCGCTTATCGCTCATTTTGTCCTTGCGGGAATCTTGTTGGGGAGTGCCTTCCCCAAACCCTGCTTATGCGGCTTACGCCGCTTGAAAAATTCCCGCAAATTCTTTTCGGATTATTTCAAAAACAGTTCCGCTACACACCCCGTTTTTCTCCTATTAGTGAGAGGACACCACGCACAGAAAGGAGGTCAACCACCTATGAAACGATATAACATGCCCCACCGCAGCAGGGTAGTCAAGACCCGGCTGACCGATGAAGAATACGCCGACTTTACCGCCCGGCTTGCCCCTTATGGTATGAGCCAGTCCGAATTTATCCGGCAAGCCATTACACGGGCAACCATACGCCCCATTGTTACCGTTTCCCCGGTCAATGATGAATTGCTTGCCGCTGTCGGGAAGCTGACCGCCGAATACGGCAGGATCGGCGGCAACCTCAATCAGATTGCCCGGTATCTGAACGAATACGGCGTACCGTATAACGCCCTGTCCGGCGAAGTCCGAGCCGCCATTTCCGACCTTGCAGCCTTGAAGTTTGAAGTCTTGCAGAAAGTGGGTGAAGCTGTTGGCAACATTCAAACATATCAGCTCTAAA